>Ga0075983_108_pt1 | contig 13846 bp, 13 predicted proteins | sample RifGroA2_FD_68059 | JGI IMG/M metagenome (GOLD analysis project Ga0075983, IMG submission 68059) | Parcubacteria bacterium GW2011_GWA2_47_8 | reverse complement strand
CCAAGCCACGCAGCTGGGTTTACCAGGGATAATGACGCGCCTTGGTTTGTCGGGGCGGGAGGAGTGGTTGTTGCAGTCGGATCCACGATAGGCGCTGGAACCCCCGTACTTACGCCAAAGCGATATATCTGATTCTGGGTCAACGCATAGACGCGATTATTGAATTCAGCAATGGCTTGAATGGGCGCATCGAGTTCTATATTGTCGGTAGTAATATCGCCAGTCTTGAGGTTCATAAAGACAAATGTGTTGGGCGACTCGACGGAATACAAGAGGAGTTGGTTCGTTGTAGTCAGGAGCGCGGCACCGGTTGCGGGTTTCAGGTCGGCGCTATAACGGATGAAAATGCCGTCAATATCAGTTGTTTCATCAGCGAAATAGACGCTTTCATCCCCGACAAGTATAAGTCGCGGGGAGGCGTCTGTGCGAATAAAGCCAGTGCGGATCGAAAATGGTTTATTGAGTGAGAGCGTGGTAAATCGAATTGCGATGTCATCGTCGGTAAGTCGGATGGTTTTGGTTCGTTTATCCGTCAAAAGCTGGTCGAGCTTGGCTTGATTGCCCTGCTGTTTAACGAGGTTTGTTTGTATTTGGCCTTTGAGTTGTTGTTGATAGATAAGGGCGCCTGCGAGCATGATGATGGCCAGGATGAATAGCCCGACTAGTGCATAGAAACGGGTTTTTGATGGAGCTCCACTGCTGCGCGAAATACTAATGTGCGGCATAGGGGTTGGTCTTGACATTGGAGTCGTGCCGGTGGTTCTGGCGTTTCGTATCGTTTTTATTCGATCGATAATTCGTTGCATCAATTGCGACAACCTTGAGCCGACAATGCGGATACCCGAAGAAGCATTTCTTTTCACTGAGCCGAATATCTGTGATACCTGGCGAGTTCCTTCGCGCAGTCTCATGCCGGCTGGATGGAGTTGCCCAGTAATCGTTTGAACGTCGGGTCGTGAGAGTTTTGCACTTTGGAATTTATCTTTAATGGTTTTAAGAGCTTGGGTAAAGCCAAGGGACAGGCGCTTACCGAGTGACGACATAAGGATTGGAAACTTTTCTCGAACCTTTCGCGCCACTGATGCAAAAGCAGCTTTAACTGCTGCGCCTCGATCTTTGTGGGTAGAAGGCGATCGCGCAGGCGGTTTTTGTTGCATGAAATGTTCGATTGAACCTTCTGATGGTTCAGTTGCTTCGATTACTTCTGGCACCTCCTCGGACTTCCTTCCTATTTTTTTCAGGGATGGCTTTGGTTCTGGGGTTTGTTTTGGCTTCTGTTGCGGCTCCAATTCGGTCTCGGGCTCTGGCTCTGGCTCTGGCTCTGCATCCAGATCAAGTATAGTCTTGCCGATGTGCTCACTGCCCTCGCCGTTTAAGTGAATTTGTAATTGGACGCACGCCTGACTGGTTACGGGGTCAACCGTGAGTAGGTATTTCTGTATGGAGGCATGCTCAGTGTCGAATTGCCGACTCGCCAATTTATTGCGCATCGACTCTTGTGACAGAAACGGCGCCAATCGGGGAGTGAAGAATAGGAGTATGTCGCGGTCGTTGAGTTGGCCGCTAATAATATCGGAAAAGAATTTATATCGCTGGCGGACGTCGTTGTCAGCTTCTGCGTGGCCAATGTTTAGCCAATTAGAACCGCGAACGAGAACAATCTCGCTGTCGCCGGTTTTTGAAAAATATATCGCCCGGTCGGCGACTGCGGCTACAATAAAGTGAAATGTTTCTCGAATACTGGAGAGCTCGCGGCTGGTAAGCTGATCGATTTGATTGTTGACTTGTTTGAGCGCAAGTTCGAGGTTGTCTTCCGGGGTGCCGGAGATAGTATGGTAATATGTTTTTTTGACGATAGAAGCAATGGAGTTCAATACAAAAAAATCGTCTTTTTGTTTTCGGCCGATCGACTCGATTTCGCCGATTATAAACAGATTGCCCAGGTGTTCACACGCAACATTCTCCGGTCGATACATAAAAATATCGACTCGGTTACGGCCTTCTATAAGGAGTTTGGAAACCTCGATTTCAGCTTTCATAGGACAACCCAAGTATACTATAGTTGTTTTTTTTCGCAAATTGAAACGGTGGAAACCCTGTTGATATTGACGTTTCAAAAAAATGAAACTAGGATGTAGGTGTATGTTACATCAAGAAGTCCTCGGTAAATTATTTGGCTCTGACACGCAGGCACGCGCGCTTAAGTTCTTATTCCATCACCCGACGGAAACATTCCGCGTCGGTGAAATTGCCCGCGAAATTCAGGCCAACTATAATACGACACACGCATATCTTCAAACTCTTGAACAAATTGGGCTCTTGCGGACCGAGCAGGGAAAAATGGAAGCGGGGGTAAAAAAGAGTGAGAGTCTCAAGCCGTTGTATGGCATTGATCAGAAATTCGAACTGTATCTCGAATTGAAGGCGCTCATTTTGAAAGCATTTCCAATTAATGAAATGGACACGGTTCGGAAACTGAATGCGCTTGGGAAGATTCGGTTGGCGTTACTGCTGGGTGTGTTTTTGGGCAAAGACAACTCACAAATTGATTTCTTTATTGTTGGGGATGATATTGAGCCGGCAAAGATGAAGACATTTATCCAGGAAATAGAAGCTGATGTAGGCCGAACTATCAATTATACCGTCATGGAGACGAGTGAGTTCACGTATCGATACAATATCTATGATCGGTTTGTGCGGAGTATTTTCCAGAAGCCGCATCGGCGGATTATTGATAATTTGAAGGTCTAAGCAAGCGCCTCCCCTTGAACTAATTCCACGCCCCTGACTCGTGGTACCCATGTTCGAATTTTACATTCTCACACGGGCACCACTCGTCTTAACTGGTGTTGTTGCCAGCGAGGTGTATCAGCGTTATTATTAGGAGTAGGCATGAGTTCATTTACGAGGGCGACTAGCTCAGTTGGTTAGAGCGTTCGATTCACATTCGAAAGGTCTCAGGTTCGAATCCTGAGTCGCCCATAGTCAGTTTTTTTCTGCAGCGATTTTTTTTGGGTTTACTGATCTAATTTTTTCTGATAAGATTGGAATACGTCGGTCAATTTTAATCTCTTCTTACCAGGAAAATAATTGATTAAGGGATTATGCAAAAACCGTATTACAAAAAACAAAGATTTAGATTATACCACGCAAATTGCATGGATATTCTCGCCGGAATGCCGGAGAATTCGGTTGATATGGTGTTTGCTGATCCCCCCTACCTTCTTTCCAATGGTGGCTTTACAGTTCATGCTGGGCGACGCGTCAGTGTGAATAAAGGTCAGTGGGATAAGAGTAATGGGTTAAAAAAAGATTTTCAATTTCACCTTGATTGGATACAAGCTGTCAGGCGTGCGTTAAAGCCGGAAGGCACTTTATGGGTCAGTGGGACATACCACTCTATTTATCAATGTGGCTTTGCGCTTCAAGTTTCGGGATTTCATATTTTGAACGATGTCGCGTGGTTTAAACCAAATGCATCGCCGAATTTAAGTTGTCGCTATTTCACCGCTAGTCACGAAACCCTTATTTGGGCGCGAAAAGAAAAAAAAGCCAAGCATACTTTCAATTACAAGCTAATGAAAGAGGGAAAGTGGCTAGAGGATTTTATAAAAAAACCGAACACCCAAATGCGTTCAGTTTGGGCTATCGGCACGCCGAAGGCGGGCGAAAAAAAATTTGGAAAACATCCTACCCAAAAACCAGAAGATTTATTGAAACGTATAGTGTTAGCGTCGACAAATAAAGGCGATTTAGTCGTTGATCCATTTGCCGGTAGTTCGACCACAGGGATTGTATCTTACTTCTTTGGTAGAAATTTTATAGGAGTTGATATAGACAAGAAATTTTTAAACGTTTCGATAAAACGATTTGAGTCACTGGATCGTAATATGAAAAATAAATTACTTGTAACTTAGTATTATGAAAAAATACGGAAAAGGTGGAGGGAGTACAATTACTGGACTTAATTTTGAAAACGGACGGGATATTCTATCTATCCTCGATAAGACCAGCGGTTACTCGATAAGCGGCAACGCCATTTATTATGAGGGCAGGGAAGTTGCCTATAGTTACAAAAAGTATGGCCTATATAAGTTTTTGGATTCGCGAGGGATTAACTGGAAGCAGCTTATTTCGAAACGCCTGTTGCCGGACGAAGCTTTGTACGTCATTGTAAACAATACCCTTTTTATCATAGAGATGAAGTTTCAGGAGGTTGCCGGATCAGTAGATGAAAAATTACAAACTTGCGATTTTAAGAAAAAACAATATAAGAAATTAATGGCACCGCTAAATATCGAAGTGGAATACATTTATATTTTAAATGATTGGTTTTCTAAACCTGAATATAAGGACACACTTGATTATGTAATATCGGTGGGGTGTCAGTATTATTTTAATTACTTACCGCTTCAGAGATTAGGACTGCCAGTGTCCAAAGCGTTTTGAGCTTTTTTACATCTCCCGTTGAACAGCTTGCTCATTTTAACCAATTCGCTATACTGAAACCGTAGTTAGCAATCTAATAGTGACGTTCGTGCACACAACCACGGACCGCTTGTTTCTCCCTTTTATAGGGTAGGCAATCTGGGAAATCTGCGGAGAGCCAGATGAAACAAATGACTAATCGCAAAAGCGGTTGGGAGATTTCATTCAGTCATCAGACTGGATCACATCTCTTAGCCGCTTTTTGTTTTCGGGAAGGTCGAACGAAGACAAAGGTGGATAACTGCACAATAATAAAAATAACTATAGAATCCATGAACAACACATATAATCTCGTCGAAAAAGCACTGACGAAAGCAATTGAACTGCATACAGGACAGGTCCGAAAAGGCAATGGGAAAATCCCTTATGTCGTTCACCCCCTAGAAGTTGGTATTATCGTAGCACGATACACAAACAGCCCTGGACTTGTTGCTGCTGCCATTCTTCACGATACCGTGGAGGATTGTAACTATCCAGTTGAAGACCTAGAGGAAGAGTTTGGGAGTGAGGTAAAAAATCTTGTAGGATTACTTACCGAAGATAAATCAATGGCTGATTGGGCAGAACGGAAGACAGAACATATTTTTCGCCTGCGAACAAATCAAGACGCCTACTTCATTAAAAGCGCGGATGCCTTGGCAAATATGCGCTCACTGGTCGAGGTATTAAAAGATGAGGGTGCTCTTGTGTGGGATCGCTTCAGCGCACCAAAGGATAAAAAAATGGAGTACTTCAAAGTCATTCTGCAGGATACTGAGGAGTTTCTTCCAAAGAAATTTCTTGAAGAATATGTTTGTGCACTGAAGGACCTCGAGTATTCTGAATTTTTGGAGAAAAAAACAGGCTTTGGTTTTGCTGCCGAGAAACTTGGCTTTGCTGAAAGTTGATGGGCAAGCAAATTAAGCTGCGCCTTAATTATCGATATAATACCTGTTTTACTCGTAGAGAGTACGCATTTTTATACACCATAATTTCTATCTGTGCTATACTGTGTAAGATGTCGGGCATAGCCCCGCAAAGTCGTGGCATCGTTTTATAACTCGGAGGAATATACTACATGCCAGTGAAAAAGAAAACACGAAAAGCTCGCATAGGGAAGCAGGCAACGAAGAAACGAGCTACAAAAAAGAAAGGAAAAAAGAAGCGCATTACCAAAAAGCGCGCTAAGAAAGGAGCACGTCGCAAGACGGGAAAAGGCTCAAAGAAACGAAGGGTACGCCGTTGACCTGAATCCGTTCAGAATCAGCTTTTATTTGATTGGAGTTAATCAATGATCCGCGTGGGCGGATCTTTGATTTTATGATATAGTTATATGTATATGCTCGGATTTTTTGTATGGTTCTACAAGGAGTCGGTGCCCACAACGTTTCTGTTTTGGTGGCATTTTACGCGGTTGACGTTGCGGTTTTTTGCGATTTCGTGGCATTTTGGCACTTTTTTTAAGCCATGGAAGCAGATGCAGGTGGGATATCAGCAGCATGGGTTCAGTATCAAGTTATTTGTCGATAGCTTTCGATTCAATGTTGTGTCGCGGTTGGTGGGGATGGTTATCCGAACCATGATTATTGTATGGGGGCTTATTTCGGTGGTGTTTATTGGGCTGATAGGCGCAGTTGTGTCGATTGCATGGGCCGTCTTGCCGATTGGGCTGTTTGCTCTGACGTTGTACGGTGTTTGGCTATTAGCGAGCCCGTTATTTTCATGAACCTACTCTTGCATCATGAATGAGTACATGCCGATCGTTATCGCAATCATTGGGTGGATTGTGCTCGTGCTTATATATATTTTTGTTGAGCTCAAGCACACTCGTCGGGTGCGCGCAGTTGTGGCATTGTTTCGCGACCCGAAGCGGGTATGGGGCAATCCGATAATTGCCTGGATGGTGCGTAGAATCGGGCTCACTGAAAGCGATCTTGCTACCATTGATCTCACGCCGTTGTTCCGTGATCATCGAAAGCAGGTGATCCAAGCGGCAGAAGCTGCGGCACGAGAACAAAAATGGCATAATTTTAGCGAGCATGACCTCGTGGTTGCGTTGTATCAACTTGAGTCAGGGTTTCATACATTATGCGACGATGCGCATATCGAGTACCGTGACTTGCAGTTGATTTCTCGCTGGTGGCATTTGGAAGATGAAAAGCATAAAGAGGGTTTTTTGATGCGTTTTTCACGGGAAAAACCCCTCGGATATAGCTCGTTAAGCGGCTACACGCCGTTACTTGATGAGTTTGCCCAACCAGCAGCTGCGGTCTATGACACCAAGCGTTCACATTTTCATTTGTCTGCGCATAAGCAGATGTTAAAACAGCTACAAGGCATATTAACGCAGTCAGGGTTTAATAACGCGCTGGTAGTAGGGGAGTCGGGGACGGGAAAGCGGGCGCTTATATTTGCGCTCACGCGGCTAATCGAACGAGGTATTGCGAGTCGCGGACTTAACGTGCGACGCGTTATGGTGCTTAATATGGAGCGATTACTCGCAGGTATCACGAATCAGGGACAACTACGTGATCGAGTAGGGGCTGTATTCGCTGAGGCAGAGCGCGCTGGCAATATCGCACTTGTTATTGAAAATATGCACGAGTTTGTGCAAGTGAAAAATGGTTTGTCTACAATGTCGATTGCCGAAATCATCATTCCCTTTATTCGGTCACAGCGGCTGCAACTCATCGCCCTTACGACGCCCGAAGGGTTGCAAGACGTTATCGCCCGGGATAAGCAGTTACATGACTCATTTGTCGTGCTTCAAATTGCAGAGCCCACGCCCGAAGAAACCATGGTTATTTTGTTTGATATTATTGACGATATTGAGCGGCGATCAGAGGATATGGTCTACTTTAGCTACCAATCGGTGCGCGCGCTGGTAACGCTTGCAGATCAATATATAAGTCAGGGCAAACGACCACAGAAAGTTATTACGCTAATTGATCAACTGGTAAGTTGGCTGCAAACAAAACCAGTGCGTGATGGCGAAACAAATATAATAACCAAATCACATATAGAGCAGTTTCTGTCGGAACGATTCGGTGTGGCTATCGGGGAAGGGGACAAGGCAGTGCGAGACACATTATTGAACCTGGAAAAGTTAATGAAAGAAGATGTTGTGGGGCAAGGAGTGGCGATCACCGCGATCGCAAATGCATTGCGACGGCGACAGGCAGCGCTTTCTTCGCACGCCCATACGATTGGCAATTTTTTGTTTATTGGACCTACGGGCGTAGGAAAAACATCGGTTGCAAAGGCGCTTGCAAAGCATTATTACAAACGTGACGGTGCGTTCATATATATGAATATGACGGAGTATGGCGGTCCCGGCGCAGTGCAGCAGCTTATCGGTACACGGGACGAACCGAGCGGGGCGCTTTCCAATGCAGTCCGAGAGAATCCATTTTGCTTGTTATTACTTGATGAAATCGAGAAATCGAGCAAAGAAGTACGGGACTTGTTTTTGCAAATTCTAGACGAAGGCCGACTGATCAACCCACGACAAGACATCGTTGATTTCCGACATACAATTATTATTGCGACATCAAATGCAGGGGCTGAATTGATACATGATACGGTACAAGGTGGTGATCAACGGGAGCAATTCGATAGTGCAGCGATTAAGCAGCGTATCATGGAGCATATAGTGCACGAACACCTATTTTCACCCGAGTTTTTGAACCGTTTTGACGAAGTGGTATTATTCCAGCCATTAGAGAAGACGCAGTTACACATGATTGCGCGGATGCATCTAGATGCCGCGGCGACGCGTATATTAGATGAGCACGATGCCACTGTTGAATTTGCTGATGACGTTATTGACGCAGTGGTTGAGCGCGGCTATACACCGGAATATGGCGCCCGAGAGTTACAGCGAGTTATCCAAGATATGGTTGAGAGCGTTTTGGCGAAAATGGTGCTCGAGGACAAGCTTCGAAAGGGATCTCATCTTATAATGACACGCGCAATGCTCGCAGCGTAACACAGAGCGAGTATGTAATAAGTTATTTTAGGATCTAATACAATCACACCTTAATCACTCGCATTCCGAGAAGTAAACCTCGGAGGCGATTTGTAGTTGTGGATAACTATGCCTTGCAACTATTGTCAGGTGGAGTACAATGGTGACGAGTGGGTGATTGTGGATAAAAGTGGGGAGAACTCACAGAAACTGTGGATAACTAATGCACACCTATAGCGCACGTTTCTATGTTTATTGGCGAGTTTTCACACAAAATCGACGCAAAAGGGCGGCTGGCTATACCAGTCAAGTTCCGCGCGGCATTAAAGGAAGGCGCTGTGGTGACACGTGGCTTGGACTCGTGTCTTTTTATATACACGAAAAAAGAATGGCAGATATTGGCAACGAAGCTCGCAGCACTACCGTTAAGCAGGGCAGATGCGCGGGCGTTTGCACGACTCATGCTCGCAGGTGCAATGGACGTAGACATTGATAAGCAAGGGCGCATTTTGATTCCCGATTATTTGCGAACGTATGGGACGTTAAGCAAGGAAGTGACAGTGGCAGGGTTATTCAACCGCGTTGAAATTTGGAATACCGAAAATTGGGAGAAATACAAGAATAAGACAGAGCGGGCAACTAATACGATTACGGAGCATTTGGGCGAGTTAGAGATTTAAGGCCAGCGCGGCTATTAGTACGGTTATGAGCGAAATTATTCATACACCAGTTCTTTTGCAAGAAGTCATTGATGGATTGTCGGTTCGAGCGCGTGGTCGATATATCGATGCCACGCTTGGATTCGGCGGTCATACACGCGGCATTTTGGATGCAGCGAAGGGTACATCGGTACTGGGTATCGAGCGGGACCCCGAGGTTGCCAGACAGGCGAAACTCGCATTGCGTAGCTACGGCGATCGGGTCAAGGTTGTTACATCTAGCTATGAGCAGTTGAGCGAGGTGGCAACGGCGACAGATGAGCACACGTACGACGGTATTGTGTTCGACCTTGGGTACTCAAGTTGGCACGTCGATGAAAGCGGTAAGGGGTTTAGTTTCCGAAAAGATGAACCGCTCGATATGCGATACAACCCGAAAGAAACGAGCGAAACCGCCGGAGATATTATCAATACGTGGAATGAAGAAGAGTTATTTCATATTTTTGCAACATTCGGAGAGGAGCGAACGAGCGCCAGTCGGAGAATCGCGCGAGCAATTGTGCAAGCCCGAAAAGGCGGGCGTAACAAAATACGCACCACAGGCGAGCTCGTCGGGATCATTGAACAAGAAGTAGCTCATCGAAAGCACAAAATACACCCCGCGACGCTGATATTTCAGGCGTTACGGATAGTGGCGGGGGGAAAAATCGCGATTATCAGCTTTCATTCACTCGAAGATCGCATCGTGAAACGGTTTTTTGCATATTTTGACACCACACAGTTGTGGGTGATGACCAAGCGGCCGATTACCCCAACCGGTAGAGAGATAGAAACCAACCCCCGCGCTCGCAGTGCGAAACTCCGTATTGCACAGCGCGTATAATTAACACGGATTCAAAGCTGTATCAGTATGACGAGTATGAAGCAACAATCACACGGATATAGATGGGCAATGAAACTATGCGGTTTTTTGGTGCTTGTTGGCGTGTGCGGGTATGTTTTTCAATCAATGGAATTAATTGATCAAGGGTATAGGATGCAGGAATATGAAGACAAAATTCAGGAGTTACGGAGTCAGAGTCACGACCTCATGCTGACGATTACGGTGGCGTCAAGCGTGGAGCGATTAAGCACCGTCAAACAATCTTTGCAATTACAGGATGTAACGAACATACGCTATATCAAAGCCGGTGGTTCTCAAGTCACACTGGCCCCTTTTTTTGAATAAAAGAGAGTGGTTAGTGTCGGTACACCCAGCACCTTGTTGTTGCTTCACAGCACAGCTAGGCGCTGGGGGAGCTACCGGTTTTGTTATTGCTTGATTCATGATGCACGCAACACATACCCAGAAGTCAGAACTGCCGCGGTGGCGGCTTGTTGTTACTGCCACTTTTTTTTGCGTCTGCGGTGTCGGCCTTATTGGGCGTCTCTATGTTTTGCAAATAATTGAACATTCTGACTATCTTGCAGCAGCAGAGCGTAGTTCAGTGGTTCGACATGAAGTCGTTCCCAAGCGCGGGGAAATTTTTTTTAATGATAAAAATGGTGTTTTGTTACCCGTTGCTATCAATAAACAAATTCCTTCGGCCTATGTGGTTCCACGCGAAGTGCAAGAGTCGGGAGCCGACGGCGCACAAGTCGCAGAGAAGATCGCAACAGCGTTATCGCTTGATCCAGCTGATGTTTTGGCGCGCGTGAGTATTCCTGGTGATCCTTACGAGTCGGAGATATTGGTGCGCAGACGATTGGCTTTTTGGGGTTCGAGGGAGCAGATCGTGTCGGGCAATATGGGGTAGAGGGTTTTTATGATGCTCAATTGCAGGGCCAGCGAGGTATTTTTTCTGGGGCGCTCGATGGACTTGGTCGGTTAATTCCTTTTGGCAATAAAACGGTAAAGCCAATGGATAACGGCGATGATATTGTGCTGACATTGGATCAGAATGTCATGTTTTCAGTGCGAGATATGTTGAAGGAACTGAATCAGAAATATAGGCCAATGAGTGTTTCCGCGCTCGTGATGAATCCAAAAACCGGCGCTGTTATTGCCATGGATTCGTTGCCGTCATTTGATCCGAATACATATGCAGATGTAAAAAATCCGCAACTATTCTTGAATCCCTTGGTGCATATACCATTTGAGCCTGGTTCGGTCATGAAGCCGATTGCAATGGCTGCGGGGCTCGATACCGGCGTGATAACACCTGAATCAACATTCAACGACAATAAGGGCTATACCGTTGTTGTAGATCGGGTGATTCGCAATGCCGAAAATAAAGTGTTTGGTGTGGTGACCATGACTGATATTCTGAAAAATTCGATCAACACTGGGATTATGTATGTGCAGCAAAAGATAGGAAAGGAGCTATTTTTGGAATATATGGAGAAGTTTGGGTTTGCGCGCACAACAGACATTGATATTGCAGCGGAGAAGCAAGGTAGTATTGCCAACTTGTACACCAATCGTGATGTCAACTATGCAACTGCTGCGTTTGGCCAGGGCATCAGCGTGACGCCGGTGCAGCTTTTGTCGGCTATTAACGCCATTGCCAATGAAGGCAACATTATGAAGCCGCATGTGATTGCCGCCACCATTCATAACGATATCGAAACAGCATTCGAGCCGGTTGTTACGGGGCGAGCAATAAGCGCTGACACAGCAAATCGTTTGACTGCGATGATGGTAACGATTGTTGACGATGGCCAGGCTCGCGGAGCCAAAGTGCCGAACTATTTCGTTGCCGGTAAAACAGGCACAGCCCAAGTGCCAGTTCCGGGAGGATATGCCGATGATCGAACTATTCACACTTATGTAGGGTTTGCGCCGGCGTTCGATCCGCGATTTTCTATAGCAATCAAGCTCGAAGCGCCATCTGATATTGAATTTGCATCGCAGTCAGTTGCGCCGTCGTTCGGTAAACTCGCGAAGTTTTTGTTGGACTATTACGAAATACCGCCAGAGCGGTAGAAGCGTCTTGCCGGTGCGTGTAAAAGACATTGATTTTTGTTTGACATAATTTTGCTAATATATTACTATTAGCCTATTTCTACATGGGAGGGAGGGATAATATTGACTGCAACCAACGATGAGGGGAAGAATCCCTCTGTCGATATTGATCAGATTCGAAAACTAGGCGCACTACGACTTGAGGGCGGCAATGAAAAGCTCATTGCCGAGATTGTACAAGGGACAATCAAGGGAGTCCTTGATTACCAAGTTTCACAGGGAATTGTATCTCCTTCTCGAGATACGAGAGGAGTAACAAATCAAAAACCGGGAGGATCACGGACTGGCCGAGTGTCTTCAGAACATTCTCGAGGACAACTGGAGGATGTTTTGCCTATTGGACCAGTTTCGAACCTTGCACAGCTATTCATCGAGGCAAGTCAGGGGCGGAATCCCAAGGGGGCACCCTATGAAAAAGGGAGTACTCTTTTTCAAATGGGACAACAGGCAACCAGTCTCTACATGTTAAATGAAGGGATCGTTAGCCTTAGTTACCTCGACTTGAATGGCAAAAAACTTCTTCTGGACTTACGATTCCCAGGAGAAATGGTTGGGGAACGATCGTTTGCACCGCGAGCAGCACACGAAGCTTCGTCAATTGCTGTTACCGATATTCGTGCAAGCGAAATTCGAAGAACAGATTTGTTATATGCCCTTGAGCGAAATCCTTCTGTCGTTGCTGATGTACTCACACAGCTTTCAAACTACATCTTGCGGAGGACAGAAGCAGTACTTCGGATGTCCAACATTCATGGTAGCAAGGAGCGCATTGCTTATGCTCTCCTGCTTTATGTCCGACGAGTTGGCGCAGTTCCAGACAACAACGCCGTTTCCATCAGACTGCCATTCAGCCGTATAGATTGCTGAAGATGAGAGCACAAAAACACTACATATCCTCGATTTCAGAAAGTTAATGGCGCTTATCGGGGATAATTGGTTGGAGTTTTGAAAGAGGAGGCGAGTATGTCTGCCGTTGAAGCTTTATTCAACCTACTTAACCCGATGCTTAGTCCCTTAAGTAAAGAGGAAACAGTCCAACTGATTGTGAAGGTCGCTCAAAGTAAGGGTATCGGTAGCGAGGATGGGTTAAAGGCGACTGGAAACTCTCATTTCGACTTGGCTCAATTTAAGCATGAGATTATCGAGGCTGTTCGAAGAGATCCGGAAATCCAGAGAATGGTACTGGAAATTACCGAAGGACGATTAGCACTTGCCGAAAATCTCACAAAAGGGAAGCCCGCGCTTACAGCGCCAGGGAAAGGCGAACAACCAAATAAACCAGTACCAGCTTCCCCGAGGAAATCCGAGGCTGGAGCGATACCACCGGCGGCAGTGAAAAAAACCCTCAGCCATCTCAGCTTCGAGGATTCTGACGAGAGTCGCCAGCAAGCTTTGCTGATAAATCTCCTCTTCTTTGGACTTCAAGACCAAAAAACGATTTATGAGGCTCGGGTGAGTGATGTGCATCTTCAAAATCGGACAGTTGGAAATGCACAAGTCGCTGAGTTTTTGCTTGTGCATCTTGAAGCCCACCTGAAAAACCGAAGTGCGAATGATTTCGTGTTTACAACACGGAGAGGGACTCCCTACTCACAAGGCACAGTCTATCAGAAGCTTCGCTTTATCGCGAGAAAAGAGGGGATTGATACACCAAGTCCACCAAGATTGCATGATGCCAGTCTGGCTTGGTTTTCACAACACCTTATGCCTGATGAGTTGGCGGTTTTGACTAGACTGGAAATAGATGCA
>Ga0075983_116_pt2 | contig 13936 bp, 17 predicted proteins | sample RifGroA2_FD_68059 | JGI IMG/M metagenome (GOLD analysis project Ga0075983, IMG submission 68059) | Parcubacteria bacterium GW2011_GWA2_47_8 | reverse complement strand
TTTCGTGTTTTACCGATATTTCGCTTTGTTTTTGGCATGTTCTTCGAAAGATGTCGCATAATATGTTTTGCCATCAAGTCCGGTAAGGTAGTAAAAGTACGGAGATTCTTGAGCTTCGAGGACCGCGCGCAAACTACTCACGCCAGGATTACTTATCGGCCCAATGGGTAACCCGATCCGCTGATACGTATTATACGGGGAATCTATGCGGGTATCGGCCAATGTCACTGCTTCGAGACCCTTACCGGTCACATAATTGATGCTTGCATCCAACTGCAACGGAAATTCACGCTCGAGTCGCTTAATAATAATCCCGGCAACAAGTCGCCGATCTTCATCGCTTTGCACTTCTTTCTCAACTAACGACGCAATATTGATAAACTCATGCAATGTGAGCACGCGCGATAGGCCGGGCACGGTAATCGCATCATCAGCGCGTAATGAATCCTCTGAATCATGCCCCAGTAACGACCCCAGCTTCACCCTCGTGTTGTCTAATAACTGTCCCAGCACCTCTCCAGTCGTTGCGTCGTGGTCGAAGTTATACGTATCCGGAAATAGATATCCTTCCAAAAACTCGTCCTGTTGTTCTGGTAAAACCACGTAATTCTGCCGTAAAGTCGCGGCTAGCGCTCCAGTTCCGTCTTCATTGGCCAGGTCGGCAGCAACTTTCCCAAATCCTGCCTCGCGAAGCCGGGCGATAACCTGTGCCTTGGTAAATCCCTCGGGCAATGTCACCCGCGTGGCTTCCAGTGCTGCATCGCCGCCGGCAATTCGCTCCATCAACGTCACCAGCGAATCATCAGGTCCAACGATATACTGCCCAAACTTCAGCTGTCGTTCCCAATCGTGCATTACAACATATACCTGTAGTCCAAATGCAACAATCGGGTGCGTAATGAATTTCGCGTTCTGCAATTCAGTAATAATGCCCCGAACGCCAACGCCTTCAGGGATCGTGATGGTTTGTGTCTGCATTTGGGCTTTGGTCTGTATATCGGCATCCTGTGCCTTAAACGGACGAGTTAATCCGCCCAATACCCATAGTCCCCCGATCAAAGCCAATATCACGAAGCCAACAACAATGCCAAACAGATATACAAGAAAAAAACGCTGCTTTCGCGCGCTCGGGTGAGGATTGTGATGTTGTGGTTGTGGTTGTGGTTCCATACCTATATACCAATATCAATTTAGTTCTGTCGCACCCATGAACCCTCATCTGGATCAAACTCATACAAATAAAAAGGTTTTGCGTTGAATACTTTGTCCTGACCGATTGTTAGCTCCCAACCGTTTTCGACTGGCACGAAATACCCAATCGCGTTATAAATCCGTGTGCCACTGCCAGCCGCAGCTGCGTCTGTCGGAAACGTAATTAATACACGTCGAAATCCTTTACCGTCGCGATATTCAACGTAGGTATCAGCATCACCCACAAACCAAAACCGTGCGATTTGCGGCTTACCGGCAATCTCAAACCGCTGCGTCACAATTGCTGTGAAATTATTCGAAATTGCTTGAATGTGTGCGAGCGCTTGAGCATCATCCCCAACAGAAGTAGCGTCCCCTGTTGTGCTTGTAGTATCGTTCGTTGTCTCTGTGTCTGCGCTCGTGGTCGTAGATGTGCTCGTTGTTGCGTTTTTATCCTTAGTCAGCTCCTCGGCAATTCGATTTTTCGTAAACGACGTGAGTGACGAGCTGGCTTTTTCTTTTAGATCCGTAAGATTAACTCGCTCTTTCAACTTTTCGATCGACAAAAAATCGCTTACTGACCCGCCTTTGCCATCAATATAATAAATGCCAGCAACGGCGAGCAGTAAAATAATGAGAATAACGAGTTTATTGTTCATATGGTGCCCTTGTTGTGAGCGACAATCTAACTATCGAAGCCAACGAGCGGGTTCGAACCGCTGACCTACTCCTTCGTGTATAACCTCTGTTTCTGTCTATTCGCTGCGAAAAACAGCGCGATGATTAGACATTATGAGAGGACTAGACTGTATCTTGCGCATAACGTCTGTACAACGTTGTAGCGCCCGATTTCTCGTCCAGTGGGCAAAATTAACACTTCACCATGGAGTTGCTCTACCAGCTGAGCTACGTTGGCGTGTAAGTATGGTACTACGAAGTCTGCAATAATTCAATCATTTTGCAGAGAATATTACGTAATTTCTTGTTGCCAAAATAAAGAGTCAAGACACCATACTTACTTTTCTCGCGGTATGTTCCGATACTCCTTGCGGGAGTTATAACCACTTTTTGAAATTGGCTGTCAGAAATATTCAAATGGTTTTTCCAAAATCCTCGAGCAACATCCTTATCTATATCTGAAAAAATCTGCAAACCGAAACGGAGCTTATTTTTGTCGATTTCGAAAACTGTTTCTAAAAAATTTATAAATTGCGCTATCAAACCCGGATCTGTATTGCCGAGGCGAACAGAGCCACTATCTTTCTTCGTCCCTTCCTCCCAATATAATCCAATCCCAAGTCCCAACAAAAAAAATTCCTCTGCGATGAGCATTGGCTTTACTCGAAAAGGATCGCCATGCGGATTTCGTTTCTTGTAGATTGCATCGCTTCGCGTACGTCTTAAGATGCCATACTTCTTCATCCAGTATACAACCTCTCCTTGCTTTCGTTTTTGATCGTCGGCTATCTCTTTCATAGAAAACCCCCTTCGAATATATAGTTCCTCAAGCGTCTTTCTAGGTATCACATAATTATGTTAAAATGGGCGGTGAGGGACTCGAACCCCCGGAGACTTGCGTCGCGTGGGCTACAACCACGAGCAATTGCCGCTATGCGAACCGCCCCTATTGTAGTGCCTACTATAACAGTTTCGCGTGTAGTTGCAAGCTATTGTGCACTTGCAGCTACAAACGCTTTCACCTTCTTTTCGATCTCGCTCTTCATCTCGTGCCACTCAACTTTTGCGATCATATTCGGCATTGGACTCTTTTGGGCATCATCAAAAAACACTAAACTTTTTAGTAAATGCGTCGTATTATACTCCAAACCGCTATACTTTTCTCTCATAAATCCAAATAGTTCCGCAAAGTCATAGTGTTGCAGTAGGAAATACAAGTCAACAAAGTCTTTCCGGCTTCCGCGAGTCGCAACAGCATCGAGTTTCATGCATGCGATATCTCGTTCGCTCGCTAAATAAATGTTCTTCGCGTAACGTTTTTTCGGAGCAATGAGTGCATATGGATATCGAAAAAAACTTATTTCAACGCCACCCAATGTTCCGTGGAACGTGTCAGTTGAGGTCGAATGAATAACCAGCTTACCGATGTCGAGAAGTTGTTGCCGAAATGTATCGGTAATACGAACATCCTCGCCAAACCAGTCAAGGTCAACAGAAAAACGATGCCCAAAACAGAGTGCGAGTGCCGAACCGCCTGCAAGATATACTTCTTTTGTTAGGCCACTTTCTCCGAGCGCAGTGAGAATGCGCTGGGTTGCTGGCGTGAGCGCTTCCGAATGCATGATAGTTGACGCTTGGGGATGTTAAGAATGATGCTCCAAAAATGAATACTTCGCTCTGAAAAAAACGGGTGGTGGCGTGCGGCTGATCGAATTAGTTGTATGTCATACAACTGCTTCAATGTTTGAAAATCCCTCACTTCGCCAAAATCGAGGACGCGACCAACAATAAAATAGGCTTGCTTCTTAAAATCTGCCTTTTTGATATCAATATCCCAAAACAAATTGTCGCGAAACTTTGGCGTTTTCATAGAGGTTTACTGACTTCCCTATTACTATTCTACCAAAAAAATAGAACTGGAGCAAGTAACGGTCTTGCATAGTTGCTTCAATGTGATACAATTACGTAATATATATGATACATTACTCAACCCGAAAACACAAAGTCCTTACCTATATTCAGCTAAACCCCGCCGATGCCAGCACTCAAAACATCCTTGGGTTTCTTGCTACTGACGGCGAGCGCGTTTCTCGTATTACTATCATACGCGATCTCAATGAGTTGCGAGCAAAAAAACTCATCAAGCGTAGCGGAAAAGGCCGCAGTGCACACTACGAAGAATTGCTGACCAATCCCCTACTCCGTTATATCGATCCCGAACACTACTTTTCCATTCCGACTGATGAACGACCACATAGCTTTCACTCGCATTCGTCTTTTCAGGCAAGCGTTTTCCGAAATGTCACCGACTCCCTTTTTACGAAACAAGAAAAACTACGATTGCAGACGCTCCATATAAAATATCAAACGAATATAGCACAACTTTCGCACACTATTCGCAACAAAGAATTGGAACGGCTCATGATCGAACTAAGTTGGAAATCATCCCGGATTGAAGGAAACACCTACTCACTCATTGATACCGAAACGCTCCTCAAAACGAATAAGCTCTCGGCAGGCCACAGCGACTTCGAAGCGGCCATGATCCGTAATCATGCACATGCATTCGAATATATCGTCCACCACAAAACAACATTTCAAAAACTAACAATCCGCTCGATCGAAACCATTCACGATCTCATTGCGCACAACCTAGGAATCCACCTTGGGCTGCGATCCAAACCCGTGGGTATTGTTGGCACTGCGTATCGCCCCATAGACAATCGTCCCCAAATCGAGGACGCACTGAAAATGTTGACGCACACACTCAATAACCTCGAAAACCCCTTTGCAAAGGCATTTTTTGCGCTACTGCTTGTCTCATATATACAACCATTCGAGGACGGCAATAAACGCACCGCGCGCATGCTCTGCAACGCTATACTAGTTGCGCACGACACCTGTCCGCTTTCGTATCTCAGCATTGACGAATCATTATACAAAAAGGCAACAATTCTGTTTTACGAACAACATAGCGCGCGGCTTCTCAAAGAGTTATTCATTGAGCAATATCGCTCGGCAGTGCAAGAATATTTTCAAGCGTAACAATATGCTACAATACAACCAATGAAAGACACACTCATTTCCCTCGGCCTTACGGACAATGAAGCAGATATGTATCTGCACCTGCTTGCTATTAGTGGCGGTACCGCCTATGACGTTATCAAAAAGAGCGGCATGCACCGCAACAGCGTGTATACCGGCCTCCAGAGTTTAGTGAAAAAGAAGCTTGTCACCCAGGTTGAGAAGAATAAAAAGCAGTTTTTTCAGCCCACTGATCCGCAGCGAATTTTAATGTTAGAAGAAGCGCATCTCGATCGAATCCGAGACCTTGTAGGAAACTTACAAAAACTGTACCAAGCTCGACCTACGGAAATTATTGTGCATGAGGGGCTCCGAGAATACCGAGAATTTTGGAAACAGATTGCAAAAACATCGCCCAAGGGTACGGTAAATTACGTGATGCCATCGATGAGCAGACAGTGGTGGGATCTGATGGGCAGCGACGCAAAAAAATTCTTAAAGTATCTAGCGGAAAACGAGATTCGATTAAAAATGATTGTGTTTAGCAAGGCGCCAGAGGAGATGGATGTATTAAGACGCTATCCAAAACTGAACGAATTTCGTCTGATAGAGCGGAACTATGATCCTGCGGGCAACCTGGGCATCTGGGGTAATGTGTGTCTTATCCAATCAGTGGAAAACATCCCCGTACTTATTGAAATTCGAAACGACGCGCTATTAAAAGTATTCCAGCAGCATTTTGAGCTGTTGTGGGAGGTGGGGAAAGAGTTAGAGGTTTGACCGGCTAGAAATGCAATCCGCCGCTACACACTCTCCGGCCAGTCGCTATTGATATATTCCCAATTCTTAATATCTTTTGCATATAAACTCTGGAGCTTCATATACTCTTTCTTCGAGATGACCCGTAGAGGGATATTCGGATATAGCGCACGAAACTTTGTGTCTCGCTCCAACGAATACGCATTCCAGTAGTTTTTGACTTCAACATATACACCGCGGTCAGGAAGGAAAAAATCAGGAGTATACGTGTGGGATCCCAATGAAAATCGTTGCGGTTGGTGCACCCATGCGATCCGCTCATAAATGAATATGCGGGCAATATTTGCTTCCCAGCGGCTGTAGAAGCATGTCTCGTCGTCAATGTCTTTGCGGATACCAGATACGCCTCGCGCGGCCTTCGGCGAAGTCGCCTTTCCGCCGATCACGGCCATTGCACATCTATTGCTGCAGTATTTTCGCCTCCGTTGGCAACGAGGAAATTGGAAACTTTTCCCACAGACGGGATTTGCACACAAAGCATTGATCCGTGGAACTCGAATTACACCCTTTAGATGTCCACGCGTACCCTTTACGAATGAGGCCCGCGTCTTACATTATTAACCTGCGCAGCACAACTCCTACTGCAATACTTTTTCGGATCACTTCGTTTCTGCACGTTAAATAACTTGGTGCAACCGCCCCTACAACAGTGGCGAGTTTCATCTTTGTTTCTTGGTTCTTCGAGACGTTTTCTTTGCCAATATGCCTTCATTAACTTACTCTGCAGGACTCTATATTCTATTGAATTGTAGTCAGTATGCCTCATGCTGCTTTCAGTATATACCAAACAAAGTCCATACGCAAATTTCTCATAAATAAAAAATCGCACTTGATAAAATACGATTTTCATAGCCGGAGGCGAGGGTTGAACTCGCAATGGTCTTTCGACACCCCCCAGTTTACAAAACTGGTGCTCTGCCAATTGAGCTACTCCGGCGTGTTATAACCTTACTTCTTCAACTCAACTTTACCCCGCCACATGCACATGCGCAAGCGCTTTTCGTACTTCCGGATCCTGACTCCCCCGCCGCAATGCCTCTTTGAAGCATCGCTGCGCATCTTGTTCGGCGCCTAATTCTTGATACACAACTCCCAACCGCTTATACAGCCGTATATCGCGTGGCGTGCGCATGATCGCCTCGAGTAATGCACGTTCCTCGCGTTTCAACAAGGCCAGAGTCCGATCGGCGTTCTCAACTTCCTCGCGTGTTTGTAAAGGAAATTGCCGCTCGTTTCGTCGCGCAATAATGCCTGCATGGCGTCTCTCTTGTTCACTGCTTGATATAGCACTACTTTCAGCATAACCCGATTTCATAGCAGGTGCATCCATATCATCACTTCCCCCATCCACATCGCCAATCGCACTTACGCGAATTTTAACCATCTGATCACGAAGTGTCTTTTTGCTCTGAAATGGTGAGCGAAGCCGCGGGCGTGGCGCTTCAATCGGTTTTTCGGCAATCGTTTCTGGCTCAACAAGCTCCTTCTCGCTTTTTACATTTACTACAACGCTTTCAGTCTCACCACCATCGTCCTTGCCCATACTCGACAATAACGACGTGAAATAGCTGCGTTTTTCATGTGCTACCTGTGGTGCGATGAGCTCGCTGCGCTGCTGCGGGCTCAATTGCGACTTTTCGCGTGTTTCTTGTTCAGCCTTGCGCAATGCCGCCCGTTCCGACCGTGTTGCCTGCCATTGCTTCTGCCGTTGTTCGATCTTACCCTTCAACGTCTCTAGTGCGCTCATAATACCCGCGTGAATGCGGTCTGCGCGCTTCATGACCGCTTCCTTGGTCTTTGGCCATGCCTGCTGTATCTTCAAGCTTTGTATAATGCGCTGCAGCGACCCTTGTAATTGTTCATTCGCGCCTTGCTGTGGGTTCCTATTCTTCCATAAACGCCATAAAACCCTACCACCGACGGTGACGATGCCTAAAAAACTTACTCCGAGAACAATTTTGGTAAGTAAAAGTAGCATAGATTACATTGCGAATCGAGCGAATCGCTTCACTTGGATCTTCTCCCCTATTTTCGCTGTTGCCTCTTCGATAACTTGCTGTACTATTTTGTCGCCATCCTTTACGAATGGTTGTTGGAGCAATACAATCTCGGCTGCAAATGCTTGGAATTTTCCATCAATAATTTTTTCTTGCACCTTGGCTGGTTTACCTTTAACGTCCTTACTATCAGCAATAACTGCCCGCTTATTGGCTACAACATCTGCAGGAATATCAGCAGCACTCACATACGACGGATTCAACGCCGCAATGTGCATCGCAAGATCATGTGCAAGTGCCTTAAAGTCAGCATTTCGCGCTACGAAGTCAGTTTCGCACGCCAATTCGAGCAATACACCCACCTTACCAGTGCCATGGATATACGCCGTTACAATCCCCTCGGACGCTGATCGCTCTGACTTTTTCGCTGCAATTTTTTTGCCCTGCTTCTCCAGGTATTCGAGCGCCTTTTGCTTATCGTCGTTTGACTCGGCAAGCGCTGCATTAATATCTTTTACAGAAGCGCCTGTTTCCAGGCGAATCTCCTTAACGAGAGAAATGTCTGACATAATGTCCCACTTATGTTGTTAGTGCCTTTGCAATTTCTCCGGACAAAAATTGTAGCGATGAAATGGAGTCGTCGTTGGCCGGAATGGGATAATCGATTGGTTTAGGGTCTGTATTCGTATCAACGATCGCAACGACCGGAATCTTAGCCTCCTTGGCTTCGTTGATAATGGCTTGCTTTTCAGTTGAATCTAAGAGTAATAGCGCGTCGGGTAATTTACTCATGTGCTTAATGCCACCCCATTTTCTTTCCAATGTAACAATTTCTTTATCAAACATCACGCGCTCGCGCTTGGTATATTTTGCTAACTCGCCTTGCTCACGTTTTTTTTCGAGATCAAGAAAATACTTTATTCGCTTTGAGATTTCGGGAAAATTCGTCAAGGTGCCGCCCACCCACCGACTTGCAACGAATGGCATACTCACCTTTTTCCCGAGCTCGCGAACAATATCCACTGATTGCGTCTTGAGACCAATAATGAGAACTGTCTTCCCTTCTTTCTTTAGCTGCGCAAGATAATCAAGCGCTGCATTGAACATATCAAATGTTTTGTTCAAATCGATAATATAGGTGTTGTTTCGCACACCATATACATACGGACCCATGTGTGGGTTCCACTTGGATTTTTTATGCCCGAAATGAACGCCCTTTTGAAGCATCGTTTCAAGCATTTTCGCTCGTTCGCTTTCTTTGTACATTGTCTGCTGGTTAGGAGTAAAGAAATAGTGCGCACATTTGGCACCTGTTTCATCATAGCTGATGGCTTGCGAAAAATCAAGAGTTATGCTACAAAGAGATATGAAAAAAGACACACACCCAACAAACTATCGTCCTGTTATCTTCAAAGACAGTAGCGATGGCAGCCGTTTTTTGATTCATTCAACGGTTGAAACTGAACAAACTGACACGTGGACAGATGGAAAAAAATATCCGTTATTCCTCGTGGAAATTTCCAGTGCTACGCACCCCTTTTATACCGGCAAGAAAAAGCTGGTTGACTCTGCGGGTCAGGTTGAGAAATTTAAGGCACGAATGAAAAAAGCTCAACCGGCCAAAGCTGCGAAAAAATAACATGACGCAACCTATTAATTCGGCGCACGGTCCTGCGCACTTTGAACTCCGCAAAGCGGAGCTTCTGAAGCAATTACTCGATCCCACAATAGGATCTAATCCTTCACGTCTCAAGCAAATCTCCCAAGAATTCGGGCAGATCGAAAAAGAGCTTGCCGCACTGGCTCATCAAGACGAAACCGCTACCGCAGACGCCAGCGCAAACCGTGTCATCCTTGAAATTCGAGCGGGTACCGGCGGCGATGAAGCCGCGCTTTTTGGGCGTAATCTTGCCTCGATGTATACGAGGTATGCACAATCAAAAGGGTGGACCGTCAGTATGGTCAGCGAGAGCGAAACAGATATCGGTGGATTGCGCGAAGGCGTGCTCGAGATTCAGGGAAAAAATGTATTCCAGTCGCTGCAATATGAAAGCGGAACGCATCGAATTCAGCGCATTCCAGTGACTGAAAAAAGCGGGCGCATACATACATCAACTGCAACTGTTGCAGTGCTTCCGTTGACGATCGCAATCGAACAAAAAATTGAAATTTCGCCGACTGATCTACGCGTTGATACCTATCGTGCGTCAGGAAAGGGTGGGCAACATGTGAATAAAACGGAAAGCGCGGTTCGGCTGACTCATTTACCAACCGGGTGTGTTGCCGCGTGCCAGGATGAACGAAGCCAGCACAAAAACAAAGAAAAAGCGATGCGTATGTTAAAGGCCCGGGTTTATCAGATGCGCCAAGAAGCGCAAACTGCAACAACCCATGAAGCGCGTCGTTCTCAAATAGGCCACGCTAAGCGAGCTGAAAAGATTCGCACCTATAACGTGCCGCAAAACCGCGTTACCGACCATAGGTATAATAAAACCTGGAAAAACTTGGACCAGATTTTGGACGGCTCGCTTGATTTGATAATTACATATATAATAGAAACAGAAGCATCTTTAACAAATGCATAACGGAGGGATCTTAGAAAGGAGGTCGATGAAACGTTATGGCAACTTCGAATGACGATCGATTGAATCTCCGCTCCGGAAGCAATGGTTTCTCTCAATGGCTTCGCGAAAATTTTGCAAGTATTGTATTACCAATTCTCGCGATCATTGTATTGGTTGGTGGTTTATATCTATACACTACCAGCAAAGAAACAACGACAACCGAACCTGACGGCAATGAAACAGCACAGGTGTCGGACGCTACTAATACAGTTACAGAGGGTACAACAGAGGCAGCAACGGAAGAAAAACAGACAGCTCCCACAACCACTGATGATGGCACCGATCGAGTCACCATCAGCCGCACGAGCGGATCTATAACCGTTACGGCGCAGCGCGGAGACGGCGTGACACACCTCGCACGACGAGCACTGGCAGAATATCTCAAGAACCAGGCAAGCGCGGCAACACTATCGTCCGAACATAAGATATATATCGAGGATTACATGCAAAACCGCACGGGAAGTCAGGGTTTGCACATTGGGGACCAACTTACCTTTAGTAACAGTCTCATTCAGGACGGAATCACGGCCGCACACACCTTGACCAATGGACAGCTCGACAATCTAACCCAGTATGTGCAGCTTGTCCCCTCGTTATCGGTCTCATAGCCCTACCACATTGTATCGATCTCTCGTCACTTTTGCCCTTTCTATAATAAGCTCCTTCAGCCAAAAACTCCCCCTGCTTCGCGCAGTAGGGAGTTTTTGGTTTCCGTCATAACGATCGTTATTGCTCTTGTTGTAACCGCTCGACTTCAGCTTGAATAACCGACGCAAGTTCCATCACGCTATCGCCATAAAAACTATATTCCGGCCGATTCCATCGACTGCCTGCAAAATATATTTGCGCTGCCTTCCATTCAGCATCGTATGTCTTAAGATGCGCCCCATCATTACTTAATTTAATCGCCGCTCCGGCAAAGGCGTCCTGGATATCCCAAGGGGATGGTGGATTATGGCCTGTTACCGCCTTAATACGCTCCTCGTACGACAACCATGTGCTCGGTAAGAACTGCGCCGGCCCCATTGCGCCACCCCACCCATAACGGGGCTTTGCTGATACTGGCGTTGTGTTGGGATCGAGTCCAAGGCGCTTGGTTATATCGAGGAACGCCGCATGGTCACGCGGATGCATGTCTCGCTGCCAGTTTCCCCCACCCACGTTTGTTCCCCAATCAGACTCTTTCTTCAAAATTGCCATAAGAAAAGCTGGTCTTACGCCAGTTTTTACAGCTACTGCCTGCGCATTTTTAAATGCATCTGCGAGCGTCAATGACGTAGATAGTCCTTGTAATATGTAAATCCGGTCTCGAATTTCTTGTATTGCGCTTTGCGCCGCGACAGTTTGACTGGCCAAAAAATCAGCCCGCACCGTGCTCGCTTTTACCAGATCCTCCTTTGATCGAACTTTTTTCTCGAGCGATGCCTTTGCAAGCCGTTGAATATTCTTGAGCTCTAATTGACTCGCCAGTTCTTCGTCTAAAACAGTCTTTTGCTCGTCGAGCTGTGATTTAAATTCTTTAATTATATTAAGATCTTGTTGAAGGGCGGCCTGCAAATCATCAATGGCATACAAACTAACGAAAAATTTCGATAGCGTCTCTTCTCCTAATACTATCTCAAGTAGGCTCTTCTGATCCTGCTCATGAATCAACGACAATTGCCGCGCCATCAGCTCTTTTTTCCGATCGATTTGATCTTGGACCTCGTTAATGCGACCTGTCACCACCGCAATTCTGTCTTCGCTTTGTGCAATACTAATATCGGTCGCCTCAATCTGCGCTCCGGTTTTCTTGATTTCAACGGCAGTAATGTCGATCTCGCGCGTTAAGCTCTCGCGCTGTTGAGATAGTTGCTGTATCTCTCCTCGATACGAAATGATGTCGCGCTGGAGCGCCAATAATTTATCTTCAAGCTCTGATTGTAAGCTCTTAGTGCTTTGGGCAAAAATCTGAACATAGCCGCTCGTGCCGATTGCGGCCGCAACTACAATAGTCGTGATGAGACGCATCCAGCGTTTACTCTGTTCCATTGGCAATTATCCTCTTATTTCGCTGACTTACCTGATTTATCGGATTTGTCAGACTTTTCCGATTTGTCAGTTTGCTTTTTGTCGTCAGAACCACCAGCCTTTTCGCCAGACTTGGCATCTTTTGTCCCCTCTTCGCCTTCTTCACCCTCCTTTGGTTCCTTCTTTACACCTTCAACTGCTTGTACGTCCTCCTTAATTTCAGCACTCAATGATTCGAGCGATTCCTGGCTTCGAAGTTGGGCAACAACAATTACAATTTGGTCAGGTGCATGCAATACCTGCACATCGCTGCCCATCTTGAGGTCTTTAATGGTGATTTCGTGATCAACATCAACGAGTGAACTGACATCAACATCAATAAATGGCGGCAACTTATTCGGCAACGCCTTAATTTCGATTTCTCGTAAATTGACGATGAGGGTACCTTTTCCGCTCTTCACTGCCGGAGACACGCCAATAATATGAACAGGGATCGATGCCTCAACCAGCTTGTTCATATCTATCTGGTAAAAGTCAACATGAATAATTACATCAGTCACCGGGTCTCGCGCGGTATCATGTACCAACACGGGGATCGAGTCTTTGCCTAGTTTCATCGTGACAATTTGGGTTTCTCCCGCTTCATGAAACACGCGCGAAAAGTCGGACTGTCCGATTTCGATAGCAGTTCCGTTGTAATCCTTTCCGTACAATACAGCTGGAATGACCCCGTTGCTGCGGAGTCGTTTTGTTTGCTTCCCTTTGATTGTTCGCGCCTTAGCGTCTAGCGTGATCGTCATAGATGTTGTTGAGGTTGTTTTTTCAGTGTTTTGAATGTCTTATGGGTCTTCACGAATGTTTTATCTAAATGCACGGTAGTTTTAAAATGGGCATGTACTGCCAACACGTCATCGCTGGTAAGCAATTGTGCTTTGAGCACTTTGGGCATATCGTCCTTGTGTAAATCAGTCAACATCACCATTGATGTTACGAGCTGCATCGGTCCCGGGGTTATGGTAATGAGCGATGAACTTTTGCATCGCTGGCAATCAACATGAAACAGAGAAAATCGGTCGGTGCGCTGAATAACACTGGTCTGGTCAGCACTAAATGCCGCTTTGCAGACCGGGCACCGGCCCATAAAACTCATCTCTCCTTTGAGAAATGTCGATTGTTCGTATGCCTTGCTCATGTAATGATTCTTCTCATTGCAGAAATACCGGGCGTACAACCCTATGTAGATTGTAGCGGAAGTGGAAAAAAAGTAAATAGTTGCGGAAATGGTAAGGGGCCAGGGGGTAATCAAGTCAAAATCTCCAGATACCCCTTATCCAGATTCGCCAAAATCATATCCTCAAACCCTTCTTCTCCCATGTAACCGGTATAAATCCGATTCCAAAGCGCCTCCTGTTGGTGGTAGAGGTATTTTATCTGGGTTTTTTTCACGAGGGTCATAATGTTGTCGATGAGGTCGAAGCTGACGAGTAAATCCCCACCGCCTTCAACATTCGGAAAAAAATTACCAACATAATCGAGATCTTTCCACAGCCCAAGTCCAAGGGCAGTTACTTGTTCCGTTGCTTTTTTCCAATG
>Ga0075983_135_pt1 | contig 14256 bp, 13 predicted proteins | sample RifGroA2_FD_68059 | JGI IMG/M metagenome (GOLD analysis project Ga0075983, IMG submission 68059) | Parcubacteria bacterium GW2011_GWA2_47_8 | reverse complement strand
GCTATTGGTCCGTGCTTCATCTCCCCTGCCGGATATGCCTCGGCATGAATGTATGAAATTTCTTTGAGTTTGATAGCGCCCTCGTATGCCGTAGCCACATTGTATTTCCGGCCGATATAGAAAAAGTTTCGAAATTTTGAATAATTTTGTGCACGTTTCTGAATGGCACCTTTCTGCCTTAATATTTTCTCTATCTGCCGCGGTAGTGCTTCGATATGCTTCATTATCGTCGCATAATCATGCTGTTTTCCACGTAATTGGGCAATGTACAATGCTATCAGCGTCAATATCGTTAATTGTGATACGTACGCCTTTGTCGAGGCAACTGCAATCTCGGGTCCCACATGGTTATACACTCCTGCGTCAGTTTCGCGCGCGATAGTGCTGCCCACAACATTGACAATCCCTAGTGTTAGAAGCCCTGCTCGCTTGGCGCGGCGCACCGCTTCGAGCGTGTCTATGGTCTCGCCAGACTGGCTGATGGCCAGCACAGCAGTACCTTTTTCAAATACCGCTTCACGCGTACGTAATTCTGATCCAATATGAAGTTCAACCGGAATTCCTGCAATTTCTTCGATTACATAAGAGCCGAAAAGTCCGGCGTATGAGGCGGTACCGCAGGCAGTAATGATCAGCCGTTTAATAGATGCAAGCTGATCTGCAACGTTGGCTAACCCGCCGAGAACCACTCGATTATGCTCGAGATCAAGTCGGCCACGCAACGAATCTGCAACAGCTCGCCCCTCCTCCATGATTTCTTTCAACATGAAATGTTCAAAGCCCTCTTTTTGGGCTTCCTCAATATCCCAGTCGATTTCATGCACCTGCTTGCGGACCGATCGTGGTTTCTTTGAATTTTCGAAATCCGCAATGGTATACACCGTGTAATCGTTTTGCCTCACTACTGCCATTTCACCGTCTTCAAGATACACAATGCGCTTGGTATGTTTAATAAGGGCGCTTGCATCTGAAGCAACAATCATCTCTTTTTTGCCAATGCCGATAAGTAATGGACTGGAAAGCCGCGCCAGAACAATTTTATCGGGTTCTTGCTCGCTAATAACCACGACTGCGTAGGCTCCACGCGCTTTATTAAGCGCCTTTGCAACAGCGTTTTCGAGAGCTACGCCCTCAGTATAGAAATGGTCAATCAAGTGAGCTAAAACTTCTGTATCCGTTTCTGAACGAAATACGCTGCCTTGTTTGGCTAAAAATGCCTTAATCTGTGCATAGTTTTCGATAATCCCGTTATGCACAAGCGTAACACGTGTGGTCTTTCCCCAATGGGGGTGGGCATTGGTGTCGGTAACTTTGCCATGCGTTGCCCAGCGGGAGTTGTTTGATAGTAGGCCGTTTGCAATAAAGTTATGATGATTTTCGACCTCGAGGTCATATACGAAGCCTTCATTGTTGTTCTGGGAGGCACCGTTAATCTCGATTATTTGTTGAAATGCAATATGCCCATTAAGGTAAGACTCCACTTTCTTTACGAGCTCACAGTCATGAAATCCATTCCCCAGTGTATCTTCGAGGTTGGCTAACATCTTTTCAATTATCGGCCGTGACGCAAAACCGCTTCCTCTTGGTAACTGACCCTTTATTAAACTTTGATCAGCAGTTTCCACATACTTTTTAAGGAATGATTTTGTCACAGGGAGGACCTTGGTACTAAAATGTGCCTTTCGACTCTCTAGCGCTGTTATTAATTGTTGCAATTTCGCCGTCTTTTGAGCACTCAAAAGACCTATATTTTTCGAAAAAGCCTGGACTCCTTCATAGTTACTAATAGTCAGGCACCATGCATCTTTCCATCCGTATTGTTTTTTTTGTTGCCGCTGTATTGAGGCGACGATCCCGAAACGGAGCAACCATCCATGTACACTACGAATTAATCGTTCATCTGTCATGCCGATGCAGAGTTGTTTTGATTTCAGGGCGACGCACCCTTCTGCATCATAGACTCCGCCGATAAACGATGCTAATTCGTCGTGAGGCAATGTCCCTACGTCTCGAATAAAGTCATTAAATCGACTTTTTACGTTTACCATGTACCAGCGATAGAAAACTCTTGAGCATATTTCAAACATTAATGCCCGCGTATCATTCTGCGTTCTGATTACTCCCCTGAGTCCAAATATTTGTTCGAATAATGACTGAAATTTTTCGAGGTAGGGCCAGTCAAGGTCTTTGACCCGCGTTGTCTGCAAGCGAATAGACCCGTCCCCGACGAGAATGCCGAGTATCCGCATAAGATTCGGGGAGCTTTCAGTGGGAATGTTGATAAAGTTCCCATGGACACTATGCTCTGGAATCATATAGTTCGAATGAAACGAAGGACCAAAGTAGTGCTGCAATTTATAGAGCTGATCCTCTCTGATCCGACGATCATTGCGCACAATGTGATCAGCGTAGCTCGTGCTCGAAAGCTTAGCATAGGAGGAAAACGTAGGTATTGATAGTACCTTTTGTTTCAAATGGTTAAGAATGAATTGATGTCCAGCTGATGTCAGACGGTAATAGCGTTTTATTCTGACTGGCATAAATTGCATTTTTTTGCCAATTATCGCAGGAATCCGCTTTGCCACTACCAACAGATCGCCTTTTTTTAATTCAGCTGCTCGCCTTTTTACAAAATTGAAATTATCAGCAATGATTAGTTGATGATTTTGCGTAACACTAATATGACCAGAGGGAGTGCGAATGGTTATGAGTGGATAAGTATTCTTATGTCTTAGTATCTGAGCACGCCTTGGTTCGAGTTTTTTTGATTCTTGATTCAAGGCGAGTACCAGGGTCCCATCTTCCAGTTCTGATACGGGCGTAAGCTGTCCATCTGCACAATAGATCATTGTATCGGGTGCTAAGCAGTGGCCAATGCCGACAGTAGCATTGCGTTTCATTGGCAGGCTAGCTCTTGTTAGGTTCGCCACTTTGCCCGCTTTTTTTACAATATGCGCTTTCCCGTTGACTAAAACCGCAATACCCGCGCTGTCGTAACCGCGGTATTCAAGTGCCTTGAGACCCTCCAGTAGTACAGGCACGACTTTTTTATTTCCAATGTAGCCGATAATGCCGCACATACTGAATAGCTAATAATATGATAATGCTCGGGATAGAACAAGGTTGCACCGATTTAGCGCTTGCTCCACTGTGCTGCGCGGCGTGCCTTCTTGAGTCCTGGTTTTTTTCGTTCAACCATGCGTGGGTCGCGTGTGAGAAGGCCAAACACCTTCAGTTCATTGCGAAGCTCTGGTTGTAATTTCAGCATGGCGCGGGCCAATCCAAGACGTGTTGCTTCCGCCTGCCCGCGAATACCACCCCCATATACATGTACACTCACTGAAAAGCCTGCTTCTCGCTTTGTTTTAGTAAACGGCTCAAATGCAATATTGCTAAATTCCTCAACAGGAAAATATGTTTTTAAAGGCTTTGTATTGACCGTAAATTCGATTGTTTCCTTCTTTGCATCTTGCGTCAATCGTACCCGCGCGATCGCGGTCTTCCGTCGGCCTATGGCTTCAATGTATGGACCGCTAATTGCCACAGGTGCGTTTGCAACAGCTTCAGGAGCAACAACCTTCGCTACGGGCTTTTTCACTGCCTTAGCGCTTTTTTTCACAGGCTTTTTTGTTTTGACAGCTTTCGCCGTTTTTGTTGTCGTTGCTGTGGGCTTTTTCACTTTTTTTGTCGTTTTTGTTGCCATACGTGTGAACGTTTAGGAATTTTGCAGTGTTATGCTATATTTATTTTTCGGGAGCATGCCATAGACGGCCCGGCGTAATACATCGCTTGAATCCTTTTCAAATAATGTTTTGAGCAATGCTGTTCGAATGCCCCCGGGATATCCTGTGTAGTGATGATATAGTTTTGTGGCTGCTTTCGTGCCCGTCAGCACCATTGCATCAGTATTAGTAATCACGATTGTTCGTGAGGGTATTTTATTCGGTGCAAATGTGGCTAGGTCTTTACCACGCAATAGACTCGCTACTTCGCTTGCGATTCGCCCTAGCGACTGCCCTGTGGCGTCTAACGTGATCAGTGCGATCGGTTCTGCCGTTCGGAGATTCTTGACAGTCGCCACCTTTTTCTTTGGCGCCCGGCGCTTTTTTGTAATTGTAGTTGTTATTGCTTGTGCCATAGTACTGCAATACTGTTATTTTATCAATTCAATCACTGCCATGGGAGATGCATCGCCTTGTCGAATGCGTGTGCGTACAACCCGCGTATATCCGCCCTTACGTGCCTTGTAATGAGGGCCCAATTCGTCGACAAGCCGTTTCACCACGTCGTCTCGGTAGCTTGTGGCGAGTTTTCGCCGAGCAGCCAGTGTCCCTTTTTTCGCAGTTGTTATTGATTTTTCGACTAGGCGTGATGCCTCTTTTGCCCGTGCAAACGTGGTTTCTATGCGTCCATGAAGCACCGTTGCCTCAACAAGGCCGTTCAGGAGCGCGTTACGCTTTCGTGCGGGGAGTCCGAATTGTCGTCCTTTTACTTCGCCCCGCGCCAATAACCCATCAACGGTTCGAATGCCGTGATCTGCCAGCACATTTACAATCCGTGAAGATAATTTCAAATCAGCAAGATCTTGTTTTGATGCTACCGCCTTCTTTTCCGTTGCTTTCTTGCCGCGCTTTTTCGCGGGAGCTACAGAGGCGTCGTCGTTTGCCATTTCCACAGAATCAACATCAATTGCTCGTGCTGCACTATCAGCTGCATCGTGTTTGAACACCTTGAATTGCTCGACAAGAATGGATGATGCTTGATGGAATGCGTTCTCGGGTGTTATCGTACCGTCAGTTTTAACAGTCACAAACAATCGATTGTAATCAGTTCGGGCGCCGACGCGCATGTTTTCGACGCGATAATTTACTTGTACCACTGGTGTATAAAAAGTATCAAGCACCAACATGCTGGTTTCGGTGTCGCCGTGTTCCTTGTGTACCTCGCGTGGCACGTATCCAATGCCATGATCAACCACAACTTCCATCTCCAATTTTGCGTCTTTGTGCGTTAATGTGGCGATTAACAAATCAGGGCTTACCACCTCTACATCTGATGGAAATTCGAAGTCATTCGCTTTTACCACTTTTTTACCCGTAACTTTCAATGTTCCGCGGATCGATTCTGCCGTGGCTTTGGTAAAGCGTACTTGTTTGAGATTCAATAAAATTTCGACCACGTCTTCTTTTACATGGTCAATAGTTGAAAATTCATGATCAACGCCCATAATTCGAACTGCCTTGATAGCAGATCCAGCCAACGATGAAAGCAATACACGGCGCAATGCATTGCCAAGCGTCATGCCATAGCCGGGATAGCAGTCTTCGATTTCGAATAATGCCTCATTATCGGCAACGGGAGTGATCTTTGGTGGCTTGGGAAGTGAGATCATGTCCTAATGGTTATGTTTATTAACGTGAATAAAACTCAACAACTAATGAAATATTGATAGGGTCTTGAACATCCTGTGATGATGGGATTCGCACTACTGTTCCTGATAGTGCATCTGCATCGAGTTTCATCCATGCAGGAGGTGTATGCTTTTTGATTGTTGTTTTGATTGGCTGAAAAACTCCTTTGTTTTGGCTTTGAGTGCGAATCATCACGACATCCCCAGGCTGTACCCTGTGTGCCGGTATATTGATCCGACGGCCATTTACGAAAATATGACCGTGATTCACAACCTGTCGTGCTTGCGATCGTGTCGAAGCAAAACCAAGTCGGTACACCACATTGTCGAGCCGGCGTTCGAGTAAGCCGCGAAATGCCTGTACCACGTCGCCACCTTCTCGGGATGCTGCAGCGAAGTAATTTTTCATCACTTTTTCGCGAATACCGTAAACGAATCGCAATCGCTGTTTTTCGAGTAATTGCGTCCCAAAACCGGACATACGGCGATTGCCGCCCCGTCGATCCCCGAAGCGTTGCTGCTGTTTTTTTTCAAATTTTCGATTCGGTCCTTTATACATAGCAATTCGTTAATTCGCGATTCATTAATTCGATCAATTGCGTCGTGGGCGTGGCGCCCGCGGACCGTTGTGTGGAATGGGTGTTATATCTTTGATGAATGTCACGTCGAGGCCTTCGTTTGCAAGCGCTCGGATAACTGCTTCCCGGCCCGCACCGATGCCTTTCACGTATACCTCGATCTCTTTCACGCCTGATGCGCTGACTTTGTCATAGAGCGCCTTGGCAACCTGTGATGCCGCATAGGGCGTTGATCGCTTTGGTCCACGGAACCCCAGCATACCGGAGCTTACTGTCGCGACTGGATCGCCGGTTGGCGTGGTCATGGTCACGATCGTATTGTTATACGTTGATTGCACATAAACGCGAGCATTCGTGAGTTTGCGGCCGCGAATTTTACGTTTTACAAAATCGGACTCACCCGATCCCTTTGCCTTGGTTCCTTCAGTTATAACTCGTTTCTTTCCCATAATTATCTGATGATCTGTTACGTGAATGTTACGTCGAAATAGTTTATGTTGCGGCTGGCGCGCTCTTCTTACTTGACGTGCCGGATGCAGTCATGCGGACATTCCCACGGATAGTGCGCGAATTCGTTTTTGTATTTTGTCCGCGTACCGGTAACCGCTTTTCGTGGCGAATGCCTCGATATGATTTTGTATCCTTGAGACGCTTAATATTTGATCGGATCTGGTGTCGCAGTTCGCCTTCCACCTTATACTCCTTCTCGATTATGGTTCGAAGCTTACCAGCGTCCTCTTCGGTCAACTTAGCAGTCCTGATATTTGGGTTGAGCGCTGCCTTCCTGAGAATTGCATGGCTGCGCGTTCGCCCAATGCCGTAAATCGCGGTCAACGCGATCGCGATTGGTTTTGCATCTGGTAATGTTACGTTGGCGATACGAATCATATGGCTTGGTCCGGTTTACTCGATTTATCCTTGTCGTTGCTTATGCTTTGGATTTTCGCAAATAACATACAAACGGCCTTTCCGCCGCACAACCTTACACTTTATGCATAATTTCTTGATCGATGCCCGTACTTTCATGGTTATTTATATCGAAACACAATCCTGCCCTTCGAAAGGTCGTAGGGACTAACTTCAATATCGACTGAATCCCCGGGTAAAACTTTGATATAAAATTTTCTCATCTTGCCCGACACGTGGGCAAGAATCACCTTCCCATCCTCGGTTTCAACACGAAAATTTGTATTTGGAAGCGCCTCTCGTACTGTTGCCCGTAACTTCAATGCTTTTTCCTTCGCCATTTTGCCATTTTCAACTAATAAAAAAAATCATAAAGAAAAAGTAACCCATACTTTTTGAAGGCTGTATGGTATTTCTATCATACCGAACGTGCTGCGTCAAGGGTTTCATACCATTACTCAATCGTCAGCGTTATGCGATTTGTGCTTTTCGGCACTGATTGAACCCAGAACGGCCAAAGGCGCATTTGTGCTTCCTGTACCCGATCCATTTGGCTGAATAGAGTGCGCACTTCCTCGCCTGACTTACCTGCTAATTGCCGTATCAATGTCTGCTCATCAAATTTCCAACCCACTTCCTCGCGCGCATTGACGCTTAATTCCATAGTCCCCTGCTCAATATCTACGCGCGTAGTGTTCACTTTGGTGATAATGGTATCTTCGTGCGCCACTTTTTGGTCCCCAACTTCGGCTTTTACCGTTTCGTGAATAATTGCCTTTAAGTCGCTGGGGCTAATAAGCATGCCGCGGGCAGTTGCTGTGGCGCTTGCAGTAATCTCATTCGTTGGATCTTTCAGCTTATGGGACAGCTTAATATCTGATAACTCGGTTTGGACGCTTTCCTCAACCAGCTCGAAGTTACTAGGTACTTTTTCGCGCAATTCTTTGAGCGCCTGATCCTTGATTTCAGTCGAAAGTCCTGCGCGTGCGTCGTCGATATCTTTCTGTGTTACGGTCTTACTCACTCCAACGAGGCCGCCGACAAAATGTTCCACGCCAGTTCCGTAAACTTGGTCGAATTTTACCGTGCCTTTCCATGCCGGGACAGTGAATGCGCATGGCGCTTCTTTCGAACACGAGACGTTGTATGCTTCTCCTGCTTTATCTGCCAACACCTCAACATCGAGTGATCCAGGGGTTACTTGATTTCCACCTTGTTTGGCAGCCGGAATGGTGATGCTCTTTTGGCTCCAGAAAATTTTACCGTCAGAAAATTCAAAGCGCGACGGTATCATTGATTGAGCGGCGAATTGCTTATTATACACGGTAATCATCGCATGCGCTTTACTATTCACCGTCTCTTCACCCGTGGTTGGAACTGCATGTTCCGTTGTTTTTTCAACGAAAATAATTTGGCCGGGAATTTTGCGATCTGGTATTGCAACTTTTGAAATATTCTTGTCAGCGATAACGTTCAAATCGAACTCGACTTCTTGCCGCTTTGAAAACACTTTCACTGTGGCCTTTGGCAGGTACCAGTAGCCCCAGCCAACAACACCAAGAATCAAAACTACAATAGCTATTTTTACGATTTGACCCCCATGTCCTACAGGCTGATTTGCAGCCTTTATCGATTGCGCGGTTGGTTTTGTATGTAAAAAGACATCCAATTCACGCTCTTTAGAGATCCGAGATCGGTCGGTTGGTTCTTCTGTATATATTTTCGAGCAATGGAAGTAAGTTCTGACTTGATATCTTCAGGGGTTTGCTCTGTTGGTTGTGCGGTAGGGGCGGTATACAGCGGCATACGGCGAGCTTTGGTTTTGCGAATGTCGATACCACGCTCTGGGGCTGCTTCCCGTTTGGATTTCGGCGATTCACTTAGTTCGTCGGGTTCGTTCGCGGGTCCCGTGATCGGTATTATCGGCGCTTCAAGATCGGTGATTGCATATTTTGCCAGGGCTTCATTCGGTGCATCCGCATCAGTTTGCGTTTCGCTGTTATCTTCCGAGCCATCTCCTTCTTGCGCGTCTATTCCTAAATAGCGGGCCATTTCAAGGCCTTGCGTGTCATTGGTAATGATACGAATGGTTTTACCAGCTTTACTCGCAAATGTTTTGAGTAAATCCAGGTTTACTGATTCGCTAAATAATCGCGCGCCTTCAGGCACGACAAACTCAAGCGCTCCCAACTCGCTTTGTTCCAAATGCATAATAACTGCACTAGGGCTGTCTTCAGCACTAATCTGTATCCGCTTGTACGTGCTCATATAACTAGTCCTTATTATATACAACTATCGCGTTGGATGCAAATACCAATATATTAGGTGCATATTCGAGCTATGTTAGCACTGCTTCGATGCGTCGAGTGTCGGCGCCGATAGACGATTCTTTGGTAATTTTGAACGCGCCTTTGATTTCGCCAGTGTGAGAAACGTGCGGCCCAGCGCATAATTCTTGAGATATGAGAGCTTTGCTCGCTGCGGTACGTTTGCTATCGTTGTCAGTAGCACCGATCGTGTACACAGTTACTTCTTTCGGGTATCGCTCCGGTCCGAACACAGCAATCGCCCCGTTATCCACAGCTTCTTTATAAGTACGTGCTTGATGTGAAACGGGGAGGTCGGCCTGGATCCATCCGTTTACGAGCTTTTCTGTGTCGGTCCGCTGTCCGTCAGTGAGTTTACCTACCGGATGGGCAAAGTCGAATCGCAGGCGCTGTGGCGTAATATCAGATCCTTTTTGGCGCACATGATCGCCAAGGGTGCGTCGAAGCGCTGCCTGGAGTAGATGTGTGGCTGTATGGAGTTGGGTGACAAGAGCGACTTCCTCGGGCGAATTTGCATGGAGTTCACTGGTATTCAGCCCATGCCCACCTTTCTTTGCCTCTCCCCCGCGGGCTCGCGACACATCCCGATGTCGCGCGAATTCTTGTGTAAATGCCGCTTCGTCAACGGTGAGTGAGCGTTCGCGTGCAAGCTCGATGGTGAGTTCGATCGGGAATCCGTAACTCTCATAGAGCAAGAAGGCATTAGCGCCTGTTATGATATTGTCGTTTTTTTCAGTTGCTTTGCTTACCTGCGCTGCGATCTGCTCAAACCGCTTCAATCCCCTGCCAAGCACTCCGCCAAATCGTCGGTGTTCTTCAAGGAAAGTTTGTACGATGCGTTCGTGCGCTTGTTCAAGCTCGGGATAGAATGCTTTGTATTGGGTGATGACTGTCTCGATGAGGGATTTGTATAGTTGTTCCGTATCAATATTGAGAAGTTTTGCGTATCGCATTAAACGTCGCATAATACGACGGAGAACATATCCTTGTTTTACATTGCTTGGCGTAACACCGTCAACTGTTAGGAATACTGTGCCACGGATATGATCGGCGATAATACGAGCGGCACGCGCGAGGTCGGGCTTGTCGTTTGTTGCAATGCCTGTTTTTCCAGTAGCGTCAAACACGAGCTTGATAAGCGGCGCAAACAAATCAGTCTCAAAAATGGTACGCTTCTTTTGCAACGCCATGGCAAGGCGTTCAAGGCCAATGCCAACGTCAACACCTTTTTGCTTCAGCGGCATGAGTTTTTTGTCAGTGCTATGACCGGAGTCTCCTGCCGACTTGGCGTAATATTCATTAAACACAAGGTTCCCAACTTCGATGCCGTCGATATAAAACTCGGTGGTGGGGCCACAGGGTCCTTCGTCGCCCGTCGGTCCCCAGAAATTATCTGCGCGGCCACGTCGTTGAATCTCCTGCTCGGCAAATCCGAGCGATTGCCAGATAGTGTATGATTCTTGGTCAAAGGGGACATCTGGCATTTCTGGATCTCCACCAAACACCGTTACCGTCACACGACTACGCTCTATTTTGAGTACATTGATGAGCCAGTCGTACGCCCAGCTGATCGTTTCCTTTTTGAAATAATCACCGAATGAAAAATAGCCAAGCATTTCGAAAAAGGTGTTGTGTGTTTCGTCCCCGACATCATCGATGTCAGTTGTGCGGAATGATTTTTGGATCGAGGCCGTCCGGCGCGCGCCAAAATCTTTCGTAGGGTCTTTGTCGCCCGTAAAATACGGCTTGAATTGCTGCATGCCTGCAGTGGTAAGGAGTACCGAGGGGTCGTCCTGTGGAACGAGCGAGGACGACGGCACGATAATGTGGTTTTGCTTCTTGAAATAATCGAGAAAGCTTTTTTTTATTTCTATAGATGTCATATAGGTATAGTTGTATAGTAGCGTTTGTAGAGGGGTTTTGCAATATGTTGGTTTTGTATTTTGCTGCGGGGACAGTCAGATACATAAATCTCTACCACCGCAACTTTATAAAGTTGCAACGACTTTGACGAACTTTATAAAGTTTGTTAGTAAAAAGAAAAGGACCAACTGCATTCGCAATTGGCCTTTTCGATTGGGTGCGCGTGGTTCGTAATAGTGCACGATCCACCTCCTTTTACCTCTCGTCCTCACGCGGCTCGGAGAGGACGTTGTATATCTCTTTTTTTTGGCGGATCTCCTCGTCCGCCTCTGCCCCGACAAGAACATCTTGGGTTGAGGGGATGCCCAGGATGGTGCCTCTACTTGTCTTACAATATGGGAATACACCCCCATATTCGTACATGTTAATCGCGTCCGACAATCCTGCGATTTCGAGCGCTCGCAGGGCGCAGAAGGCAACGAGTCTGGAAAGTCGCTCTTTATCCAAAAGGCAAACCATTGCACTAATGGATAGCATCTCGTCGCCTTCGATCCTTGGCGTTCTTAGGTGTCTATGGATTTGAAATTCAATCCCCCCCCACTCTCGTTTTTCCAAACCCTGGCTACATATCCGCTTTCGGGAAATAACGCCGTTATCATCCTGACGCACTGCTCGCGCCAGGCCATCGGGCTTTCACAGAGGCCTACTTCTGCCAACGTTTTGCTCGAGTAATCGACCTTTCCGTGTTCGGAAACATTTTTTTCAGCCGCGTGTAACAACTCGAACGTCTGAAACTCTTTCATATCTTCTCCTTTACCCGGCCTGCCATTATGGTCAGGTCTCTTAGGGGTAACTCCAGGTACATACCTGCCGCAGCAGATGGCCGATCTGGAGGTGAGCAATCAATGCCCTTCGCGATGTCGGGACTCACGGGAGTGGCAACAAACTCTTAATCCGATGTAAGTATAATACATCATTCTAACTCACTTGTCAATAATTCCCCCTCCCATAAGCTCGGTATCACGATACAGCACCAGTGACTGCCCCGGGCTTATAGCTCGCTGGGGCTCTGCAAACTCAATGGTTAAGCGTTTTTTTCGACGATCGAGGGCAGTAATTGTGGCCTCTTGATCTGGCTGCTGATAGCGGATTTTTGCTTGGATTGTATAGGGCGCTTTAATAGTTCGAGGGGAAATAATATTAACCTGACTCACTTCAGCCGTTGATTTATACAGCGTAGTGCTGGTGATGGGAGCGACAACAAGGGTATTGGTGGCTACGTTTTTACGCGCTACGTAGTATGGTACGCCGCCGCCCACACCCATGCCTTTGCGTTGGCCTATGGTATATAGATGAACGCCGTAGTGCGAGCCCAGTTTTTTGCCACTTTCGTCAACAATATCGCCGATTTTCATGCCGATTTTTTCTTTCAAAAAATCGAAAACCTTGACACTCCCCATGAAGCAAATGCCCTGTGAGTCTTTCTTATTCCATACGGGCAACCCCATCTCTTTGGCCAGCGCCCGGACTTCAGATTTTTGAAATTTTCCGACGGGGAAGATCGCATAGCGTAATTGTGTCTGTGTTAAGCGCCATAGGAAATATGTCTGGTCTTTTCCTGGATCCACGCCTTTGTATACGCGTCGCCGTGGGTACGTACCATCAATGTGCGCATAGTGACCAGTTGCGACGAAGTCGGCTCCTAATTCCCGCGCTTTATCAAGGAAAATGCCGAATTTAATGGCGCTGTTACACATAATATCGGGGTTGGGCGTAATCCCCTGCTTGTATGCATCAAGCATATATTCCACGACAGACGCGTAATATTCCTCTTCGAGATTGAAGGTATAAAAAGGAATGCCTAAATGCTGCGCCACGCGCCGCACATCATCTTGATCCTCCCGCCACGCACACGTTGCTTCATCAGACCAGCAGCGGATATAGCAGCCAACCACACGATACCCCTCGCGCAACAACAAGGCAGCAGCAACAGAGCTGTCTACTCCGCCGCTCATCAAGCAAAAGACGATTGGGGCGGTTGTTTCGGCAGTTGTTTGTTTTGCTGTTTTGTGTGCCACGGTACTGTAATTGTAGTGTGGAGCGAGAGGTGGGTCAATGTGGACTTGTGGGATGTGTTGACGATAATTTTGACTTACGGTTATCGCAAGAGGTATTATGGATATACTAGCCATACAACATATGGAACCTATAAAAACTAGGACAACCAGGAAGGGGACCTACTATAAATGCATCCACTGCGGAGATGAGATTTTTTGGAATACGCACAAGCGATATACGTCGTGCAGTTGCGGAAAAATCGCCATTGACGGTTGTGAGGACTATGTTCGGATTATTGGGAATGAGAGGGATTATGAGGAGGTCGTGCAACAGGATTAAGGAATATTAGTCTTGCAATATCGACAAATCTAAGAAGGACTTAGAGAACACATACAAAAGAAAAATAAAGCCTATGCAAATCATTCAAAAAGCTGCAATAAAAAAAGATAATACATTTTTGATTTTATTGCGATCGCCGGAGGCAAAATACTTTCCGGAACATTGGGATTTTCCCGGCGGAAAATTGGGCGCAAATGAAGATCAGATTACTGGGATTCAGAGAGAAGTGTTCGAGGAAACTGGCCTGAAGCTACGAGATCTAAAGGTTGCAGGCGTGTATGAGCTTGATTTGGATAAAGCGAGGCACATCACGCATCGATTTACTGTTTACAAGGGAAGCGCAGTCAATGGAGCCGTTCGGATAAGCTCTGAGCACAGTGCATTTCGCTGGGCTACAAAAGAAGCCATACTGCGATTACCTATCGAGCCGTATATAAGACTCTTTTTCGTCGAGCAACTCCCTCTCTAATGTCTTCACCGGCTCCCGATAGGACTCGATACGTTTCGCGTTGTTCGCGTAGCGCTGTTTTAAGTCATCAATACGCTCGTTAACAGTGACAATTTGATCATGAATGACTCGCTTGTCCGCGTAATTGACGATCTTTTCCTCAATGGTTTTGAGGGATTTACTTACGATGTAGCGAAAATCGTGATGTCGCACAATATTGGCGACTTCAGGATAGCCGTCCTGTTCCAGGGAATTGGCTGCAGCTGCGGCGTGGTGGGGCTGATGGCGCTTAGCATCGTGTAAGAGCGCTGCAGCGCGGGCTAATGG
>Ga0075983_105_pt2 | contig 14415 bp, 17 predicted proteins | sample RifGroA2_FD_68059 | JGI IMG/M metagenome (GOLD analysis project Ga0075983, IMG submission 68059) | Parcubacteria bacterium GW2011_GWA2_47_8 | reverse complement strand
GACCTCTGCCCCTTCGGGTAATAACCCGAAGTCGAGCATGGTGTCGGTCGGATTGATCTCGGTCTGCGCTTCGTCCGCCGCCATAATCGCTGCTCGCATCGTGATCACTTCCCGGTCTACGGCGCTCCAATACCATGCGCCACCGAGCAGTGCGGCCACTAGTGCGACTCCTATAATAATCCTAATTCCTCCAATCAAGGTGCGTCGTCTCATATGTTTATTGCCCGATCTATCTGTACTTATCGCTTATCGATGTTGCTTATTGACGTTGTATGCCAGTCACTTCCACACGCGCGGCGCAACTCCATGTCCGTCCGCCCAATTCATTGCTCAGTGTTCTCAACTGTTCACTGGTACTTGCGCTGCACCCCTGACCGTTACTACTGAAGCATGGCGCCAGCAACCGTAATGTCCAGATATCGCTACTATCCTGAATTTTTCGTAAGGTTCCGTATGCCGGTTGGTATGTAAACTGATTGCTTTGCTGTAGCGGAAATACGGGGCCTGTAACGCTCACGTCTGCGGTGCTTCCTTGCTGGCGCGTCTTCAGAGCGGGTATCTCTACGCCTCGCTGTTCAAGCGCGTCGAAGAAGCCGCGACGTGTTTGTACGGTTGACGGGATCGTCGGAATACCGGCGATCGTCTCGGAACCGCTATCGGTCGCAATTCGCTCGATGAATGGGCACAGCGGCATCGCACACGAATCAAAGTAACCGTCTGCAAAAAATACATCCCACTGCTCTTGCCCCCAGCTCTGCAAGCCGTCTGTGGATGGAAAGTTCGCCGGATTGGCGCAATAGGCAACTGCGGTTTGCCCACCCACTGCTGCCTGCTCCGGAACTTTTGCGAGGTGCTCAAGAGTGAGCTGGTAATCAACTGCACTCACACTATCTTCATTAAGAAAGGCTGAACTAAGGCCGATGCTGAATGACCGCTCAACTGGTTGATTGGTGAGAATGGCGCCAAACGAAATAGGCAAATTAGAAATCGTCAGTGCGTTTTCGATTGTCGCTTGCACGGAAACCGCCCGCGATCCCACTGCCGCCGCAACCGGCAATCCGACAAGAACACAAAGTCCGAGGATTCCGCCGCCAATAAATTGTTTATACGATACTATCATGGTCATATAAAATGACGTTTAACGGACCAGAAGAGCCCCCATAAAAGTCCGAGAAATGCTATCTGTGCAACGCTTCCTGCTGCGGCCTGTAGATTGTTTAACGTGGTAACGAATGCCGCAATCGGGTTTACGTTCGCGATGTCAGAGATCAATGAGCTGTCCGAACTGTCACTACTATTACTAGTAGTATTATCTGCTTTTTCAATTGTTGCAAGAGGCGCCTGTGGAGAAGCTGTGGGTTTGGCTATAGTAGTGGATTTCGACACAGTTGCTGGCTGCGTTGCCGCCTCTGCCTTATTAAAACCGCCGAATGACAACTGCCCCTGCCGCACAAGCTCGGTGAGATACGCCTCCCGACGCTGCAGGGGTGGTTGGATTCGTCATCGCTGCCGTTGCAGGAGTTGCACTTGTTTGCGATTTCACTGCTACTTGGAATGACGTTCCGTCGCTGCCCGTGATTGCTGTTTCGTCCGCCTTATTCCCGCTTACCACAATGTTATTCTTGTATGTGCCCGTGCTGAATGATGCCTTAATTGGAATGTCGTACTGCACGCGCACGCCTTCGTTTGGTTCGAGGTTCCCAATCGCCCACGTTTCTTGATTTAGGATCGTGCCTTTGGGATCAATAAAGGTGTCGGTTGCTTGTAGGTTATACGCGGTTGCGTTTCCGGTATTCGTTACAGTTACGGTGAAGTGCACCACATCGCCGACGCCTTGGACTCGCTTTGCGTTATGCGTCTTTTCAACAATGAGTATTGGTTCTATTGCAACGGGGTTGTGCGCGGTGCCTGTGTTGGTATTTGTGTCGCTATTCGTATTGTTATTGTTGCTGTTATTTCCATTATCGTTTGTCGTGTTGTTTGAGGGAGTCGGTGTTGCCGGCGGTGTTGAGGGGTTGTTTGGAGTTGCTGGAGTGGTAGGGGTCGCTGGGTTGGTGGGCGCTATTGGAGGATTGGTTGGGAGGGACTCCGCGCTTGCCTTTATTTCAAATGATTTCGACGTTTGGTTATTGGTCGCGTTCATATCCGGCTGCGGGCTTGCCACCGCAACGATCGCTGCTGCAACCGTTGTCTTTGTTTGTGGTTTTGCTTTGAGCGAAAAATCAACGACGCGGTATCCGCGCACTCCAATTTTTTCCACGGGAATAACAAGCTTCCCTGGTTCTGTCGAGGACCCGGCTCCGGTTTGTACCGGTTCAAACTGCGCCGGATTAAATGAAACAGTCAGCTTTATATCTCGCGCCATAGCAGTTCCGGTGTTTTGTACCTTGAACGAGCTCGTGACAACGTCGCCGCCTTTGACTGATTTATTCGCCGCCTGCGCTGCTGCTGCCTGTGTTGATTGTCGTGCTGCATTGGTGCCGGCAACCGCAACTTCGCTCGTTGGGAGGCCGGTAACATCAATCAGTGCCAAGTCAGGTCGGCCAAACACCACGTTTCCTTCCCAATGGCCGAATATGTTCACCAGGCCAAGATACCAATCCCCGCCCATAATGTTGGTGTTCACGAAGTTGATAATGTTGCTCAATACCTCGACATCGCCTGTTATAATTGTCGCATCGCCTTTATTGCCCGTAATCAAGTTGTTGCCAGAGAGCGCCTCGATGACGATGTCATTATTGAGTTCCGCGATATTGTCATTGTCTATAATCAATTTGCCGTCATCATCGATGCGTGCAAAATCGCCTTTCAAAACGTTGGACAATAGTGAAGAGAATTGCAGCTGCTTATACTGACTTGCCATACCAACCTTCTCTTCAGGCATGTTCACGATAGTGCCGTCCCAACCGCCGAATGTATTGACGAATACGATCACCCAGTCGCCGCCGGTAAAGTTGATGTTGCTCATCGTAGAAACGTTGGAATTTGCCGTTGCTGCGCCGGTTGTGATCTTTGTCTCTCCGGTATTATTCAATGTTGTATTGGTGCCGCTATCAGAATTGATCTTGATATTATTCTTCACATTCGCATCATTTGCGTTATTCACCGATGAATTCGCGAATAATGTATAGCTCTCTTCGTTATCGTCGAGGAATGCGTCGCCTGGTAAAATGAGATCGCCCTTCCAATCACCAAAGAAGTTTGCCACTGCCAAGTGCCAATCAGCAGCAGTCATATTGGTATTGAGGAAATTCAAAAGGTTTGATGCCACGCGCACATTGCCGGTCTTGATGATGCCGTCGCCGTTGGCGTCGTGAATTTCGTTACCACCAGATTCCGCAAGCACATTGAGCTTGTTGTTCACGATGGCATCGTTCGTATTCGTCAAAGTAAACTCGCCCTCGCACTTGCCGAACGGACAATCGGTCCATCCGGCGCGCCGCCATTCATTATCAAGGTCGAAATCACCCACATAGTTATCTTTTTTTTCAAAAAATACCTGGCCGATTTCGGAGTTTGTAACGTTGGTGTTGGTAAGGTTCATTAAGTTGATCTTCACATCAACATCGCCCGTGTCGATGCGCGCATCGCCGCGAGGTTGCAATATAGTATTAAAACCGCTCTTAGCCATAAAGTCAAAAATATTGCTGATAACACCGCGGTTAGTGTTGCCTATATTTGTTTGTGTTTCTTGGTTCTGGCCGTTGACGTTTACGCTATTCGTGTTTGCTGTGGTTACGCCGTTTCCCTGCACTCCTGCATTGCCCGTGAGAATCAACGAATCGCCGTTGTTGTTATTCGTCGCGTTACCGCCGGTGTTTGAACTACCCGATAGGCCGTTGCCAATGTCGCCGATATTCTCATTTGAGACGGTATTAATAACGTCAAATAAATCCATGGGCGCTCCAGTGACGCCTCCGCTGCCACCGTTAATACCGTTGGTCTGATTCGGATGGCTCCTGCGCGGGAGCTGGCTCGCCGCGAGCCTCTGCCTGGACAACTGCTGCGGCGTATTCCGCGTCATAGCGAGCTTGCGATGCTTGGTCAGTCAGCTCTGTTCGTAATGCGTCAGACTCGCTCGCGGTGTTTGCACGCAGTTGATCAGCGTCTGCACTAGCTTGATCGCCGACTGCTTCTGCATCGCTGCGCGCTGTCGTAGCTTTTGCCTCTGCTGCCGCCCGAATAGCCGCCGCTTGCGCGAGTAATGTATCTCGCAAGGATTGGCTCGTGCTTGTAGTAGTAGTCGTGGTTGTTGCTTCCGTTGTTTGTGCGTATGCAAAAAGACCAGGCATCAAAACAGGAATTCCAGGGATACTCCACAGCAATGTGGATATAATGCTCAATACTGCAATTGTCGTCCGAAACTGTTTCATTGGTTATGAAAACATGCGTGCAAAAAAGTGTACTATCGCTTGCCAAGCAGCGGCAAAAACGCTTTCACCGCTCTGCTGGTTCGTCAGGCCATCTGTTTTCTCTGTGGTGACGTTGGTCCTCTCAATGAGCGGTTCGCCGGCCTCATCGGTTACTTGTTTCGATTCAGTGATCTGAATATCAACGACTGATTCCGGAACAACCTTGCCATTGACCATAGTTTCGGCTTTTATTGTTGCGGTGCCATTCACTACACTTGTTTGTTCATTTGTTTGTACCGTGGTTTCTCCTGCGCTCACGCTGATCGAATTGGTGATCGATGAGCGATTTGTATTGGTTTCCGTGACTGTTATAGCGGCTAACGCCTCACCAGCGATAAACGCGCAAAAAACTTGGGCGAACAGCCCAAGCATCACCACTATGCTTGTAGTTGTAATTGTTCGAATATGCATGCCTCCTCTCCTAATAGTCATGTGTTCACACCATCTTCATGGTATGCCCCCTCACCCTGAATCTCCGCTTTCATTCCATTACCGAAGCAACGAACGAAAGGGAGATTCTGGGTTTGAGGTCAATCTTCAAACTATTAACCACTCTTGAACTTGTTCAAGACGCGGTTGATGATGTTGATGATTGAATCAACTGCGGTGACGTTGCCAGTGTTCTGGCTGCCGCCGGTCAAATCCTGATCAGCTTCCTGCTCGTTATCACCTGAATTACCCTCTACCTCTGAAGAGTTCAAAGGATCGGTGGTGTTATCATTGGTGACCGTTGCAGTTATGTCAGAACCTGCGACGATTTCGCCGTCAGTTTCGTTGTAGTTGACATCGTTCTCAATGCTTGAGCCAGCTTGAACATCGCCGGTGACGATCTCGGCACCATCGGTACCGCAGCTCGTGCAACCGCCGAGGTCCTGCTCAGCTTCCTGCTCGTTGTCGCCTGACTCGGCGTCAACTTCGGTGGTGTTCGTTACTTCCGCATAGTTGTCGTTGTCAACAGTAAGTTCCACATCGCTCGCTACGCTTAAGCAGGCACAGCTTGGGTTTACGGTGCCAATCACGAATTTCGCGATGTTGGCGTTAAAACCAAGGCCGAATAAACCGGTCTTGCCATTGCGGATCGATGATACACCTACAACGCTGCCGGTCTGGATGCGTGCACCAAGCACGTCCTGATCAGCTTCCTGCTCGTTGCCGCCTGAGCTGCTCCAAATATCGCTCAAGTTGATTGCAACTGCATTGTTGACGTTATCAACAGTTGCCGTTACGTCAGAAGCATTTTGTACTTCAACGTCGGTGTTGTTGTAGTTGACATCGTTCTCGATTGAGCTTCCTGCCTGTGCGTTGCCGGTGACAATTTCACCACCCTCGAGGTCCTGGTCGGCTTCTTGTTCATTGTCGCCAGTTTCTGCATCTACCTCTGAAGTGTTGGTAACAGTCGCGTTATTTGTGTTAGTGAACGTCAAGACTACGTCAGACGAAGCTTGTGCTGCGTATGCCCCAATGAGAATACCCATTGCAGCTACGCTTAGAATTGCTAATTTTTTCATTTCATGTCACCTCGCCTTCTAAGATAGGATCGAGCAATGAATGCTTGCGCACTCATCACGGGGATTTTAAAACCCCCCGCCTTTATGTCTGCGAAGATCATGCGTGCACCGGTATCTCCGGCGCTGTCTGCATGATCGCAGGCACAAAAACGAGGGGTCTTGTAATAGACAAAACCTTGTATGTTTCCTCCACCAATTATATTACTCGCTATGAACGCGGGCGCGTGGAGCGTCAACACCATAGTGGTCTCAAGTCGTCCCCCCAGACAGACATTACTGATATCCCTCCGTATACCGTTTAATCCCTCCGCTATCCTCCTCAGACTTACTGCTGGACTTACTCGACTGTCATATCCTTCCGCACATAGTAGTTTGGTGGTGGTTGCTCTATATCCCTAAACTATGTATATGAACAGTTGTGTACGTGTATAAACTTTCCACAAATATCTTCACAAACACCCTAGCGAATTACTGCGAAAAGTCAATCCTGGTGCGTGTTGATATTGCTGTGGATAAGTTGTGAACAAACGCCGCAGCCGATCCAGAACTTCCCGGAGTAACTGATAATACCGGCGCAGTGGGCGCAACCACTCCCGCCCGCTGTACCGTGAATCCCTGCTGTCCGGTTGCTAATTCTTCGCCCGTGGTATCAAAAACCGATGCGTTCGCAAGCACTGCACCGCTATAACTACCTGCTCGCGGACCGCGAACGATAAATCGTACTGATCGTATGTCAGTTAATTTCAGATAAACACGGGTGCTCGCTGTACTCGCCCATGAAACTGGTGCCTCGTTTTCGTCCATCAATGTGAGCCGGACATCCGCAAACAACGCTTCATCGCCGTCATGTGAAACCGTTGCCGTTATGTAGTAATACAATCCTCGAAATTTTTCCACCACATCAATACTGGTAACTTTCACCACGCGCTTTGATACTTTCTTGATTGAAATACTCTTTGAGGCAACACCGGCCGCGCCAACATTATCAGTTACGGTAAGCGTAACCGTGTATGTTCCGGCTGCAGTATACGTATGGGATACCGCCCCACCCGTCCCTTGCGAACCATCTCCGAAATTCCACTGATAAGAAACGATTGAGCCATCTGCGTCGCTTGATCCAGAACCATCAAAAGATACTGACTGATTTATAAATGCCTGTGATACCGAAGAAATTACTGCAATGGGCGCCTGGTTTGGAGCGGGCTGTGGTTCCGGGTCTGGCTCGGGCGCTGGATCGCCGCCGCCTTGATCAACCAATGTTTTTGCTTCGGTCACCGCTGCGCCAGCATCTATAAGACCCCAGCCATAGGTCGTATCGTAACCGCTCGCTCCTCGGTCTTGGGCAGTTGATTGCAAAATTGATCGCACTGTCGCTGCGTCTGACACGCCAACACTGCGTACCAACGCCGCCGCAGCAGCAACGTGAGGCGATGCCATTGATGTGCCTTGATAGAAATAGTAGCCAAATGAACGCGTATTATTGGCTAGTGTTTGTTGTAAAATGCCATCGCCATATCCATCTCGATTCTGGTCAACAGTTATATCGCCGCCCGGGGCTACCATTGCAAGGCCGGTACCGTAATTTGAATAGGGCGCTTTCTGGCCGTCGTAGCGAGTCGCTCCCACTGCGATAACATAGTCGGTATATCGCGCAGGATACAGGAGTGAATTTGCGCCGCTGTTACCCGCCGCCGCCACAACAGTCACGCCATTGTTATACGCGTACTGCACGGCATCTCGCAAAGCGCGCGAGTCAGCAGTACCACCCAAGCTCATATTGATCACATTCGCGCCATTATCAACAGCATAATAAATGCCATCCACTATGTCTCCGTAATTGCCCGAGCCGTTCGCATCCAAGACTTTCACCGGCATAATGCGCGCGCCATACGCGACGCCTGCCACCCCTATGCCATTATTCGTTGACTGCGCGATAGTGCCGGCGACATGAGTGCCATGCCCCTCGTCATCATTTGGATGCGTGTCGTTTCCCACGAAATCATAACCGGCAACAAACGTAGTGTTCGCCAAGTCATTTGCTTGGCGAAATTGCGTCCCATAATTTTCATATGCAACGCCTGTATCGATAACTGCCACGGTCACACCTTCGCCATGAGTCAAATCCCATGCAGGTTCGACATTAATGCTATTGACAGTAGTAAAATTCCACTGATACGTATAGTACGGATCAGTTGCGGTGCTCAATGCAAATGCTTTGTAATTTGGCTCCGCATATTCGATCTCCGGATTTTGTAATGCGGCGGTCAATGCCTGACTGACCGTGAGTTGCTCCAATCGAAGCACTTGCGCGCGATGCCTATCTTTCAGCTTCACCATGATCTCGTTCGGCGTCATATCTCCTTCGTTCAACTGCTCAACTGCTGCTTCGCGGAATGATCGGATGCCGAACGCCGGCTCAAACGCATCGGCAGGTGATGCAACAAAAAAGGCGCCAAACATAACTACGCCAACTGCTAGTGCAAGTGTGGCTAATATGGCACCAAATCTATTTGGGATTCGAAATGTGTTCATTCGTGTTCCGCTCCTGAATGAATCCTATCCCTTAATTAATTTCTGTCACCCTTTGCTGCGGTCAGTTTAATAAAAACGTGTCATCAAGGTCGTCAAAAAAATCATTCACCATGTCTTTTGGTGAAGGCATATTTTCGCCGATCGAAACTTCGTCGACATGTACATCCATATTCTGAAGTACCTGTTTGAAATGCAGCATCAAGGCACTCATATCAATCGTAAAAAGAACTAATGCGGTGAGCATTATTGCAATTGCTTTTTCTTTCATGCCATTGTCACCTCCTTGTCCAACGACATAGTAAATATGATTAACCGATAACTTACGCAAAAACGTGTTCTCTCTACGCGTGCTGCTTCTCGGTCGGTATAAATAAGTATAGCACGCCGAGTGCCACAATGAAACCGACTGCAATACCGCCAATGGTATTCAGAAATACATGCGGACGAACCGGGCTACTCGAGGTAATCGGTCCGTCGATGCGTCGGATACTCACACCCTGGCCGCCAAAATATCGCGAGCCGGATTTATCGATAGTATCGAGAATCGCCTCCATTGTTTTTTTCGCCTCTGCTGCCTGGTCATGAAATACAGCGATACGGAGAATGCCGGTTGCGGGACTGATTTCAAGCTCAACCCGCTGCTGCCATTTATTCTGACGACGAACTTGGTTTGTTCCATAATCATTAAACACTTGCACTTGCTCGCCACCCTGCTGGCTGATCTGGCTCAAGAGCACCGCGTCGAGAAATGTATTTGAATGAATGACTGCGGTAAGAATACTCCCGAGTCGTTCCCCTGCGCGAGACGCTGAATACGCGTCGAGCTCGAGATTACCACTGGGGACCATAAGCAGTCGGGCATTTGTTTCAAATTCCTGCGGCTGAAATGCGCTCACGGCAAATGCCACGATCCCAAAAAGAATCGCCGTGAAAATGACCGCACCGAGATGGTGTTGCAATAGGCCGAGGTAGGTTGTGGGACGTTTACGGAACATCGAGTTGAGCCTGGGTTATTTTATACGGATGCCGGTGGTAATAATTTGGTGTACAAGCGGGTGCCAGTCTTGGAAACGGTCCTCGGGAAAAATAACGACCTCGAACCGATCGTCTACATCGTTCGCTAAAATCCTCATCCGGGCACGCCCATCCATGTTGTCTGGTGCCGTTTTAGACACTACAAGCGCCACGTCAATATCGCTGCTCATGTTCGGCTCGCCTTTCGCATACGAACCATACAGATACGCTTCTATTATAGGGAAACCGCTTTCCTTCAAGTAGCGCACATATTTTTTTGATACCGTTATTGCTGTATCTCTTGGAGCCATAGTTGGTAAAGCTTATGTATCCTCTTTTGAGTATCTATCGCGAAATCTTTCGTGTATTCTTTGCGTAACCTCTCAACATCTTCCGGATACCGACCTTCAAGATTGAACTCCGTTGCTTTCTCTAAAAACAATGCGTCATCCTCTGAAAGTTCTCGCTTGGCTAAGAGTGCCAACTTCGAAAGATTGTGTGAATGAGGCGCGTGCTCTTTTGTAATGCTAGTTACAAGTGCCTTCAAAATTTTTTCCAAAACCAAATGTCCAAAAAATAATGCCTCGGGAAACTTTTCTTTTTCGATCAATGCCTCCATGATTTCTTGCGCACGTTGCGCTCCGTCTGTCCAATACTGAATTGTTTTTTGCATGTCCACGGGAATATGGTAGCACGGTGTTTGATAGGTGACAATGCCGTAGCAGATATTGAAAAAGTTAAATAGTATGATACGCTAATCATATCTTAACGTAGACGGCTAGTGTAAATTCACCGGTGTTACATTCCAATCGCAGCTGTAATCCAAAAGTTACTAGCCGTCACACAGGTATTGGGTGTCATGACCAAAATCCCACGGTCATCTGCCTGTTGAAGTAAATCCTCATTCAATGAATCCTCCAACGAAGCCTGCAAGGCACCCATGCAGGCTCCTCCCTTTCAATTTCCTATATACATGAAACTCGCACTTATCGGATACAAAGGACTCTTGGGCCAAGAATTGCAACGCGTCTTTGCCAGTGAAAACCCAACGCTGTTGGACAGCGATACGTGCGATATTACCAACGAAACGCTGTTGCACGAAACACTCACAACGCTCAAACCAGAGCTTGTTATCAACGCCGCTGCATATACTAACGTTGAAGAAGCCGAGACCCACCGCGACCAGGCATTTGAAATCAATGCGCATGGGGCGCGCAACCTTGCTGATGTGTGTAGAGAAATCAACGCAACGCTGGTACACTATAGCACTGACTATGTCGTTGATGGCATAAAGCGTGATGGCTATGCCGAGGATGATGACACGGGCACGCCGGTCAATGTCTACGGTCAATCAAAGCTTATGGGCGAAGCATTTATTCGCCAGTCGCTCCAGCAACATTATATTATTCGTTTGTCTTCACTATTTGGGCCGGCCAAGAAGAATTTCGTCTCGATTATGCTGGACCTCGCTGAAAACCATACCGAACTCAAAGTTGTCGGCGACCAATATATGAAACCAACTTATGCGCCTGATTTGGCTGCAGCGACAGCGAAACTTTTTCATGAGCATGCGCCGTTTGGTATCTACCATTTGCCGAATGAAGTGCAGCCGCTGGGCGGTGACACCGAAGCAACTCACACAACGCACGTTGGCATCAGCTGGGCGCAATTCGCGCGTGAAATATTTACCATCAACCATGAATTGCATGTGAACACGCCAATACCGCAAGTGGTCGAGATCAAAGCGAATGAATGGTCCGCCAAATCAAAACGCCCGCATCACTCAGCACTTTTAAATACAAAACGCCCACTCCAGCGACCCTACTATGAGGCGCTACGGGAATACATTTTGACGATCTCGGTGAAAAAAACTTGACGTTGAGCCATTAGTTTGTAGAATGAACTTACCCCTACTCTCTGTTCCTCTCACCACCAAGGTTCGCGGTGGTTGCAAGGAGTTGGAGCCCACCCACCAGCTCCTTGCATGTAATAATACTCAAATCCTCCGAAACTGGGTGAGGTTACTGGCCGTTAGGTCCGTAACCTCACCCTCCTCGCTCTTTCGTTTCACCGTCTTGTCACACCGAAATCCTCGATGTCTCACGACGGTTTTCTTTTTTATAGTTCAAATACTATATTACCCCGTAGCCCCAGCCAACTTCCTCGCATGCGCCAGCTCTGATCGCATGTCATCGTCGGACTCGTAAGGTGTTTCGAGAATCATGTCAAGGTCTCGAAATGCCTTGTGTTGCACAAATGCTTGTAGGCCTTTGTCGCCAATCGCGCCCTTTCCCAGCAGCGCATGGCGATCTTTTTTTGCATGAAATTCGTATTTAGAATCGTTGAGATGAATACATTGGACACGCTCAAGACCGATGGTTCGCTGCACTTCAGCAACGAGCGCATCCACGCCAGCGGCCGTCCGCAGATCATACCCGGCCGCAAATAAATGGCAGGTGTCGAGGCACACGCCGCCAATGATGCGTGCGACTGATGACCCGGCCCCTGCTCCGTCCACAGCCTCCATAATCGTTGCCAAATCCTCCAAAGAATCCCCCACAATATTCCCTGAGCCCGCGCTGATTTCTAATAACAACCGTTCTAATGGCTGCGTTTCTGCGACTTTGCACAAACCCTTAATAACCCCGTCGATCCCATCGGCCTTGGGACGCTCTTTTGCACTGCCAAGGTGTGTGATTACAAACCGAGTGCCCATGCGCTCCGCGACTTCGAGTTCGTTCGCCAGCGTGCTTATGCTGCCGTGAAAATGGATGGGGTTGTCCGAGGCGAGAGTAATATAGTAAGGGGCGTGAGTGTACCAATGCGCGTACCCGTGCTCGCGACATGAGGCCACAAATGCCGCGATTGCCTCGTCGCTTGCTCGAAACGGTCCGCCGCGCGGCGAGCGCGAAAATATTTGAAATATGTCAGCGCCGACTGCTCGCGCACGCCCGGGAGCATGCTCGATACCACCGGCAATAGAAACGTGGACGCCGAATTGCATAGAGCTAGTATAGCACATGCCAGAGAAGACGCTCGCTCCTCGTGATATCACGCACATAAAAGAAAGCGGCTCATGCATACGCTGCACGGCCGCTTTCTCACTCTCATGTATGAATAGTCAGCTTATTTCTTGCCTCCGAAGAATAGCATCAAAGCCAAAATGACTGATACTGCGCCGACAATTATCTGAATCCAGGGCGTACCACCCGTGATCCCTGAGAGCCAGCTGTATACCTGTGGAATAAGGTGAACTAAACCACCAACGAGCAAAAATATCGTTGCCCACAATTGTGTGCCTTTCATGGTCTCCATTCACCTCCTTTCGTTGTACGATTGCCTCGGATTCTTCTCATTATGGTGCTTTCGTCATCGTTGCGAAAAATAGGAGTGCGATAGGTCGACAGAAATAGTATAGCATAAAATTGGGCAGTCAAGAAGCTGCGGGAGTTGTGGGCATCCCCTTTGCCAACACCTCCCGTGTTATCGCCTTATAGAGCTCGACGTGCGGCTGGTCGAATGCGTTAATATTGAGCATGTTACCCAAGTACATGACCTCGAGCATTTTGAATTGCATGAATGCACCGATGTGGTGTTCGTCAAGATGGTCGAATTGTATATGCATGTAGGGACGCTTCTGTTTTTTATAGGCGCCTTGAGTACCCTGTGTAATCGCGCTCATGAGTTGTGCAAATGTCTTTCCACGGATATGGGGGACGATCGATGGGTAGGGATCGTTGGGATTTGTATCTGCTGGCACCGCCGGATCTACCGGCCAATTATTGAGCGTCACAAAGGTAGTAATGCTGTGCGACGGTCCGCCCAAATATAGCTGTGCCCGTGAGTGCAGATCAGTGGAGCCAATTGATACCGTGGGGAGTAATCCAGTTTCTACCCGCTTGCCTTTGCGGTCGTGCTCCTTGCCGATGCTTTCTGCTAATAGCTGCCGGTACCAACGACCAAGATATTCGAGGTCTTTGGCGAATAAAAATGTGTCGTGTATATAGATAGGCTTCTTGCGCTTTGTTGCGGCGAATAACGTTGCGGCGCTCGCCAATGGGAGGTTGTGACTTGGTTTCTTAGCGTACAGATAGGTGTCTCGTGCTTCGCGAGCGCCATTAAGTAGTGACACGACATCAACATGGGCAAGGCCGAGGGGGAATAGGCTGACAGAAGAAAGCGCGCCGTAGCGACCGCCAACCTTTTCGTATACTGGTAATATATCAATGCCTATGCTACGCGCAGCTTTCCATAAAGGACTATTGCGCCCGGTAGTGACAACAACGAGCTCGTGCCAATCATGTGGTCGGGCCTCGCGATATACTTGGAGTAATAGTTCGAAATTAGCAATGGTCTCCGTAGTGTTGCCGGATTTGCTCACGACATTCAATAGTATGTTGCGGCCACGCCCAAGTTCCGCTTTAAGGGTACGATTCGCGAGTTCAGTGCGAAGCGGATCAACGGTGTCCAGAAATCGAATCGGAGTAAATGCCTTTCCCTCCAACGTACTCCTCGTGCCGACTGCTTCATAGATGGCGCGTACGCTCAAATCCGCATTACCGATCCCCTCTACAATAATCTTATCAATTCCGATGGTGCGTTTCTTGTCAATAATCGAGTAAATTAGCTGTTGATACGGCTCATCGCCGGGTAGCGTGACACTAGCTTCATTGCACGCATATTCGAAATCATGACAGCAATTACGAAGTCGGCGCGTGTAGGCCTCTTGCGATTGTATAGCGCGAGCAATGGTGCTTTTACCAAGATCAATTGGTTCAGTAGAAAAGTGCAACATATGAAGATAGTATAGCAAATTGTTGGCTGGAATAAAACAGCTTTGTGCACGCCTAAAAACGAACGCGGGTGGATACTCGAGATTGAGTATCCACCCTGGAAAGAGAAAGTTGTTGAAAGCGCTAAGCGTTGTTACGCTTACGCCTCCGGGGCTT
>Ga0075983_125_pt1 | contig 14518 bp, 21 predicted proteins | sample RifGroA2_FD_68059 | JGI IMG/M metagenome (GOLD analysis project Ga0075983, IMG submission 68059) | Parcubacteria bacterium GW2011_GWA2_47_8 | reverse complement strand
TCCCAGGAGCTTGAGCCATTGCTCCTTGTACAAGGTCACCGGGAAACGCCCCATCCCATAGATTGAGACTGCGCCCTTCTCGCTGACTTTCATGGTGATGCCGGTGGCAGCCCCCTTTTTGAGCGCAGCGTTCTCACTGCGCAGCCGCTCCAGCTCGAGTTTCAGATCTTCGTCCGACATGGTTGCTCCTTGCCAACTGAGAATGACGCATTCGTGTGAAGAGTTTATCCGGGGCGTATGCCGGGTTCAAGCTATTCTTGAGAACATATAAAGTTCTACGGCCGGCGCGCGTGTTTCAGCTTGCTGCCGGGCATTGCCGGTGCAGCGGCCCGGCGAAATAGTTGCCGCGCCCAATATGAATGTATCCGTTTTTGAAAAAAGGTGCAAAAAGGGGATGCTCAACAGCGTTGAGATCGAAATTAGTTGGATGGCGGACCGTCTCGAAGTTGCTGCGTATTTCGAGCTTGGACTTGACATGGATTCGCAAAGAATTGCTGATTCCTACCCCCACGACAAAAAGAGGATTGAGGCGGCACGACGGCTGATTTCAATCTCGGTGCCAATCTGTGCCGGCTAGTCCATACATAAGTTAGGGAAAGGAGCAAACGTACCCCATATTTCGGACAAGAAGTCTCTGTCTGTAAACTGTTCATCAACTATAAGGAGGAGCCGATGAAGTCCACTGTAGCCAAGCAGGCAGAAACTAAAGCAGTTTGGGTAATGAGTATTTGTGAAATGCCAACAAGTGAGGGCTACTCATACCCAGTTTTCCAGTGGTCATACGTTACTACTCTTTTAGGCCTCTGTGGTGGCGAACTTCTTGCCTGGTTATCTGCTGGTGGTGTACTTGTGTTTAAAGACCGCCGGGGGAATGAGCCACATATCTGCAAGACTGTGGAATGTGCTCTGAGTATTATCAGCCAGTATGGCTGGGTCGAGCCACCTCACATCAGAGAAGTTTTTCAAGATCTCAAAGAGATGCAACCAAAGTTCATTCCAGAAAACTTGAAGAATACTGAGGAGATTCTTCAGCAACTCAGAGAAAGATGGGGGCGCTTGATTTGCACTAATTGAATTTCAGTAAGGAGTAAACGAAGGCCACGCGAAAAGAGAGCTCGCAGTCTCATCGCGTGGTCTCTTTTCGTTTACCTGTAGTACATAAACAGGTTCTAACATCGTCCAGTGCCCGGAGTAGCTTTTTAGAAAACCCCCTATGCATGGCGGTTTTTGTGGATTATTATATGAAAAAAACTTTTTCAATTGCTTGGTACTTTTCACGCTGGCGGGATGTATGTTAATATAGCAGTATGCCTCTGTTTCAAAAATTTGTTCAAAATATAGCACCATGGTTTTTTGATCATGGCATAAAAATTGTCGCAATCGTTATTGCCGGCTATCTTATCCGTAAATTTATCGTAGTTTTTATTGAAAAGATCATAAGAAAAATTATTGTTTCCAACCATTTTTTGACTAAAGAAGCGGAGAGAAAGCGAGAAGACACTCTTATCCGTATTTTCACCGTTTCGCTTGGAATACTTATTTGGCTCCTGGCTCTTTTGATGATTCTTCAAGAGGTGGGTATCGCCATAGGTCCGCTTCTGGCGGCCGCAGGAATCGCTGGCCTTGCTTTCGGTTTCGGCGGACAGTATCTCATTCGCGATCTTATCAGCGGCCTTTTTATTATTATGGAAAATCAGTACCGTATTGGAGATGTGGTGTGTTTTGACGGAACGTGCGGGCTGGTTGAAGACATCAGCATGCGAATGACAACCCTGCGAGATCTTGACGGCATCGTGCATCATGTTCCCCACGGAGAGATCAAAAAGGTGTCGAATCTTTCAAAACAATTTGCAAGAGTTAATCTGAATATCGGTCTTTCTTAAAATATAATTAGATGGTATTCTATGAAAGTTATGAAATACAATCCTTTTATGTCACGATTATTTCGTTTGAATTTAACTATGTTGACGTTTTTAGGCGTATGTATAGGAGGGGTGGCATACGCTTCCGGAGGTTCCGATAGCCTGCAACACGGTGCATTAGCCACACTTCTGTCTATAGCAGTAATTCTTTTGTTCGCAAAGTTTTCGAGCTTAGTGGAAAAAATTGGCCAGCCATCGGTACTTGGCGAACTCGTAATTGGCATTCTGCTTGGGAATGCTGCGCTAGTCGGTATTAATGTATTTGAACCTATCAAGTCAGATATATTTATACCATTTTTGGCCGAGCTTGGTGTAATTATCTTATTATTCCAAGTGGGTTTGGAGTCTAATATCAAACAAATGCAAAAGGTTGGGACTCAGGCATTGTTAGTCGCGGCCGTTGGAGTGATTGTTCCATTTATTTTGGGGGCGTGGGTAGTCGGGCCTTGGGTGCTGCCAGGTTTGTCGAATAACGCTTATTTGTTTTTGGGTGCGGCATTGACCGCGACATCTGTGGGCATAACCGCTCGAGTGTTTAAGGATTTAGGAAAGATCAGGATTCCTGAGGCGCAAATAGTACTCGGAGCCGCTGTTATAGACGATGTAGTTGGTCTTATTATTTTTGCCGTTGTGTCAGCGTTGGCAACGCTCGGTGCGGTAAGCCTTGGAGTGATATCATGGATTATCGCCAAGGCCATTTTGTTCTTGGTTGGTGCGATTGTTGTAGGGAAATTTGTAGCGCCAAGCATTGGAAAGTTTTTTTCAAAAATCAACCCCGGAGTAGCTATGAAATTTACATTGGCCATCGTCTTTGCCTTGGTGTTTTCCTTCGTCGCTGGCACAATAGGCCTAGCGCCTATTGTCGGGGCATTTGCGGCTGGACTCATCTTGGATCCGGTTCATTTTAGTTACTTTAAGAAACCTAAGGCCACTGAAGATATTGAATCCTATGTTACATTAGCCCAGAGCGACCACAAAGAAGATCTTTTGAATACGGCAAAGCACTATAGCGAAAAACATGTGGAAGAACTTATAGAACCGCTCGCGCATTTTTTTGTTCCCATATTCTTTGTAGTTACCGGAATGAGTGTCGACCTCAAGACACTTGCCAATCCTAGGATAATTTTAGTCGCCTTGATTATTACTTTGGTAGCATTCATTGGTAAATATGTGGCTGGATTTGCGGCGGGGAAAGTAAATAAACACATAGTAGGGGTTGGCATGATACCAAGAGGAGAGGTCGGGTTAATTTTCGCCACTGCCGGACAACAATTGGGCGTGATTTCTGCCGAGCTTTTTTCAGTTATAGTAATTGTGGTTATGCTTACCACATTAATTACACCCCCGATACTGAATAGCATGCTTAAAAGAAAGATAGTTTAATGTTTGACGTGTTACACTCATGGATATAGCTTTTAATGCTGCAGCGCTCCTTTTTTTGTTTGTGGTATTGGGCGGGTCAGCAGGCTTAGTTGTGCGGAACATCAAGTATGTTGCGTCAGCGCTACATATAAAGCTGTTTGCGTTCGGTATTGTGCTCGGACTCATCACCACATTGCCAGAACTGTCTGTCGGGATTAATGCCACCATCGACGGCGTAGCCGCGCTTTCGGTCGGAAACTTGCTAAGCGGCATTATAGTCATTTTTGGGCTTATACTCGGTACAAGTTTGCTCATTAATCGACGAATTCGCACAGGTGGCCGATTAGCGATTTTGATTCCGGAAGTTGTTGTAATGTTTTCCCCGGTTCTATTCGGCCTTGACGGACGATATGGACTATGGGACGGCCTGGCGATGACCAGCCTCTATATCGTTCTCATTTTTTATCTCTATCGCGCAAATCATTCGTTCGGTTTTTCGCGCCCGCAGATACTACATACAAAAAAGATAGCCACAGCACTTTTGTTTTCGATTCTCGGTATTGTGTTTATACTACTGTCATCTCACTGGATCGTGGAGGTCACTATTGGATTACTGGATAAAACACACATAAATAAGCTTGTAATCGGGGCTTTAGTATTTGCGATCGGAACAAATTTACCTGAAATAACCATTGCAATTACTTCGTGGCGGAAGCGTGCGTCGGGTCTTTCTCTTAGCCACTTGATAAGCTCGGCATTTACGAATGTGTTGGTGCTGGGCGTTCTGACAATTATGCGGCCGATTACGTTCACTGTTGGTCCGGCATTTTGGACGATTGCGGTTTTTTTGGCTGCAATCTTGTTCCTATTTGTGTTGTTTTATGCAAGCGGCAAAAAAATGGATCGGCGCGAGGGTTTGATTCTTGTTGTAATCTATGTCGCATTTCTTATAGTAAATATGTGGCTGCTTGATTAAAGAATAATTATGGAGCAATAAAGTATGTTCACCATTCGTTTCAAAACTACACTCTTCAAAATCGACTTATGGACCGTTCTAATGCTGCCCAAGAGCGCAAGCGCGAAGCTTCCTTCACGAGGCATGACAATGGTTGAGGGAACTATCAATGGTTTCCGTTTTCAAGCCGCGCTCGAACCGGACGGTAAGGGAAGCCACTGGTTTCGGGTCGACAAAGTTTAAGCATGCTCTTGCGGTGGTCCCACAGGCACACTCGATATGGATTGACATCACGCCAATGGCCCGCTGGGACTGGATCCGTTGGATACGCTCGACAAAGCGACCGGAAACGCGTATGCGACGGATTGAGGTAGCATGTTCGAAGCTCAAGGCCGGCAATCGAAGACCGTGTTGTTTTAACCGCAATGTATGTACAGTGCCCTGTGTGTGTAATAAAGGGGTGCTCTTTGAGCATTATAATGACAGCCTATCTGGCTCGTAGCACACGCACATAGACGAATGGTGTCCCCTATGCTAATCTGAATTATATGTTAGTCACCAAATGCGACATTTGCAAAAAAGAAATCAAAGACAGAGAAACAGAGATCAAAGCCGGAAGAGGCATGTTTGCAAATAACTCTTTTTGCTCGAGGTGTGGAAAGCCGATCTCGGATTTCCTGAAATCGCATGGTCTGGGCGTAGATGCTGTAACGCGGGCGCGAAAAAAATTAAAACACAAATGACCGTCCTGCAAAAGAGGCCCTCGTCCCTATCGTTGCTGTTTTGCATCGTTTAGCACTAGAGACAAACATCTCTAAAGTGCGATATTTGTAACTACATATGCGATACAAAAATTTCTCGCGAGCAGTAGGTTTTATAAACAACAACAGGGTACGGCATGTATGAGCGGTCTTTACCGCGTGCTATCATGCACAACTTTGCCGATAGAGGCCACTTCAATCAGGAGACATTCCCCGAACTAATACAACTTATTAAGACATAACTCACTATGAGCCCATTTCGTGAACAAGAATCTAAGTTCCCATTTAACAGAATAAGCCCTAATGTTAGAGCTTTTTTATTATCGTGATCTAATGGCTGGTAAATTAGTGTGGATAACTGTCCTTGACAGATTTTTTTAGTATAATATGATGAAGCAGTTGCACAATTACTTAATTCTAAATAGTATGTTAACAGACCAAGAAATTAAAACGATACAATCGAAATTAAATAAACCAATAGGCAACACGCCCCTGATGTTACAGGCACTTGGCGACGCAGGGCGGTTCAATATTTTTCGAGTGCTTATGGATCATCACGATATATGTGTGACTGATGTAGCACATATTTTCGGCATCACAGTTTCAGCGGCGTCGCAGCAATTACGTGTACTTGAGCGTCTGGGCTTAGTCATAAAAATTCGAATGGGCCAAATGGTTTGTTATGAAATCAATCGTGCCCATCCAACGGTTAAGCACATGTGTTTATTCATTAAAAAGGTCGATAAACAAAATACTAATTAATGATAACAAAAAAACTATGACCAAAGTAACCATATACACTACTCCAAGCTGCGTTTATTGCAAAATGTCTAAGGCATTTTTTAAGGAACATAACATAAAGTACGAGGAAAAAGATGTTTCGCTAAGCGATCAGTCGAGACAAGAAATGCTCGACAAGTCGGGACAAATGGGTGTGCCGGTAATTGCTATTGACGGCACTATCGTCGTTGGTTTCGACAAAGCGCGATTATCAGAGTTACTTCATATTAATTAAAAAAAGTCAGCACATATGAACAACAAAGTGCTAGTTATCGGAGGAGTTATCGTACTTGGTGTGGGCTTTTTAATTGTCGGGGCTCTGTATAATGACAAAACGCAAACTATACCTCGGTCCTCGCAAGCACCTACATTGACACCAACAGCACAAATAAGCGCATCTGTGTCTGAGACTGCTATGCCCACAGAAAAAAACCCGAACCTCGCGCCGGACTTTACGCTCCAGCGACTGAGCGGAGGCACAATAACACTCGCAGAATTTAGGGGCGTAAAACCAGTCGTACTTGACTTTTGGGCATCATGGTGTCCCAACTGTCAGCGTGATATGCCAAAACTCAATGGAATGTATGAAAAATATAAGGATGATATTGAAGTCATCGGCATAAATTTGCAGGAACGCGAATCAACGGTCAAACAATTTGTCTTATCAAAGGGTATTTCGTTTTCAATTGCACTTGATCCGCTTCGGTTGGCGTCGAACGCGTTTGGCGTTCAATATACGAATACACACCTGTTGATTGATAAGAACGGCGCAATCGTAAAAGTGATTCCTGGCGATATTCGAGAGAATGATATTATATCACTGATCAAACAATAATATGCGTTCCCCAAAGGTAATTATTGCATTCAGTGGAGTGGTGGTCATTATCATTGTAGCTTTTGTTGTATTCGGACTCACAACACCGGCAGATCTGCCGGATGCGTCGAATAATCCGTTGAGTGTCTCCGAGTCTGCATCTGAGGCCGAAAACACAAAGCAAATTGAGACGCGGCAAGTTGAGAGAGAAATTATGAGCACAAATAGCGTAAAACACAGCGTTCCGTTTGAAGAAATAATTGGAGGCGGGCCGCCACAAGATGGCATCCCGTCTATTGATAGCCCTCATTTCGTATCTACCAGCGAAGCGAGTGAGTATCTGGTAGCGAGCGATCCCGGTATTGCGCTTGCAATCGGAGACACTGATCGATTCTATCCGTTCCAAATACTGGTATGGCATGAAATAGTCAACGATACTATCAAGGGGAAGCGGGTGTTGGTGAGTTACTGTCCGCTTTGTTTATCCGGTATTGTCTTTGATCCCCTAGTCAATGGCGAACGAGTCGAGTTTGGAACCTCGGGCAAGCTATGGAATTCAAATTTAGTGATGTATGACCGCAAAACAAACTCGCTCTGGTCGCAAATTCTGGGGGAGTCAATTGTTGGCGACATGACTGGCACAAAACTCGATATACTACCATCAGACCAGATTCGCTTCGGAGAATGGAAGGAGCTTCATACTGACGGCGAGGTACTCTCACGCGATACAGGAGCGGATCGATTCTATGGGCAGGACCCGTATGGTGATTACTATACATCCCCGGGCACTATATTTCCCGTAGGAGAGGGCGATGCACGTCTCGGCGAAAAAGAATATATTTTAGGAATTGTGATAGACGGTAAGGCAAAAGCTTATTGGCCGCAGGCAATTAAGAGCGTTGGAACGATAGAGGATTTTTTCGCCGGTAAAATCATTGTTGCACGATACGAAGCGAACATTGACGCGGTGCGCCTGTTTGAAAAAAAGGCGGACGGATCGCTACAGCGCATCAATCCCTTCGGGGCATTCTGGTTTTCGTGGGTTGCGGCACACCCAGATAGTGAATTATTTAATTAATTGTAAATTCACCTATATGTCTATCGTTAAAATCGAAGGAAATCATGTAAGAGCAGGCGTTGTAGCAGGTATTCTCGCCGGCGTTGTGTTTGGCGCCATGATGGGGATGGCAGGGATGCTCCCTATGGTAGCGGCATTGCTTGGCGGCAGTTCCGCCCTATTTGGCTTTGTGCTCCACCTGTTGTTTAGTGCGATCATCGGAGTGGTCTTTGCTATTGTCCTTGGCCATTCGGCGCAGGATAAAACCCAAAGTATACTGCTCGGCGTCATATATGGTTTTGTGTGGTGGATTCTCGGGCCGCTTCTTATCATGCCGGTATGGCTCGGAATGGGGGTGCAATTATCTATTAATGGTATGCAGGGAGCGTTGCCAAGCTTGTGGGGGCATTTGGTGTATGGCTTTATTCTTGGGCTTATCTATCCAATTATTGCCGTTAAAAAAAGTCTGGGTGGCGAATACCGCGATGGCGTAACAAGTAATACGTGATACACCCGTAGAATGTCAAAAAATACTGACTACGATGTGCTTATTATTGGCGGCGGAGTAACGGGTACGGCGCTCCTCTATGCTTTATCGAATTACACGAATGTCCAGAGGATGGGGATTATCGAGAAATATGATGAGTTTGGTGAAGTAAGCACCCATTATAATAACAACAGCCAGACCCTGCATTTCGGTGATATCGAGACGAATTACACGCTTGAAAAAGCGACGCGGGTGAAGGAAGCGGCTGATATGCTTACCATATACCTCCATAGATGCGCCAAAAATGCGTTCGTTAAAGGCGGAAAAATGGTGATTGCCGTTGGGAATACTGAAATACAAGAACTGGAGAAGCGATATAGTGAATTCAAGGAGCTCTTTCCAAAATTGAAAAAACTTGACCGTGATGAGTTAGAAAAAATAGAACCAAAATTGATCGAAAAAAGAAGCAAGACTGAAAAATTATTGGCGTTATATACTGACGACGGTTACGCGGTCAATTATAAAAAGTTAGCGCAGTCGTATGTAAAAGAGTCGCTTCGCTCCAGTGAGGCACGAGTGATAGAAAAAAGGGGGAGAACTATTGATACGCTAATGAATACTACGGTTCAGCGAATTGAAAAAGCGGAGGGCGGTTTTCAAGTAGTAACCACTCGGGGGACGCTGCGTGCACGTGCCGTTGCGGTAACTGCCGGTCCCTATAGCTTGGTATTTGCGAAGCAACTGGGCTATGGCAAGGAAATGGGCTTATTACCGGTAGCTGGCAGTTTCTACTGCGGCAATAACTTGCTTCGCGGCAAGGTATACACGATGCAGGTCAAAAAGTTACCCTTCGCCGCCATTCACGGCGACCCCGATGTCAATGATGGGAGTGAAACCCGCTTCGGTCCAACTGCAAAAGTATTGCCAATGCTTGAGCGCTACGACTATAAAAGTGTTCGTCACTTTTTTAAGGTTTCGGTGTGGACTATCCGGGGTGTGATAAGCTTGTTTCGGATTATCGCCGATTGGACTATTTTTACCTACATTGTGCATAACTTTCTATTTGACATACCAATCGTCGGGAAATGGTTGTTTTTACAAAAAGCGCGAAAAATCGTTCCTTCGTTGAAATATATGCAACTGCGTTACGGAAAGCATATCGGGGGTATAAGGCCGCAAGTGGTAAACACAAAAACCATGAAGATGGAAATGGGCGAGGCGGAAATAGTTGGAGATAAAATATTGTTCAATATCACGCCGTCCCCCGGTGCCTCGGTGTCTCTAAAAAATGCCGAGCAGGATGCCTTAAAAATAATACAGTTTTTGAAACCGCATTTCCAATTCGATAAAAAACGTTGGTGTCGAGATTTCGAGTCAACAATGGTATCATGTAGTGAATAGTTAATTTCTAAAACAACACATGTGGTCGAACAACTTACGCAGTATAGTGATATCGGACTTTTGTTAGTGCGAATTGGGCTGGCAGTTATTTTTATCTATCACGCCATACCAAAGGTGAAAAATTCGAAAGGCATGGCACAAATGGTCGGAATGCCTGTGGGCATGGTTCTTATGCTTGGCATGCTCGAGTTACTCGCATCCCTCGGCCTGATCGTTGGTTTGTATGTTCAACTTTCGGCTCTTATTCTTGCGGTTATCATGCTAGGAGCAATTGGTATGAAAATGATGAAGTGGCACGTCCCCTTCGCGGCAGTGGATAAAACCGGTTGGGAGTTTGACTTCATTCTGTTTGCTTCCAGTATCGCTCTTATATTAGCAGGCGGCGGTTCAATTGGAATTCAATAACGGTATAAAAACTTATGACAATCACCATACTCCATAATGCAATCTGTAATATCTGGGAGACAACGAAAGAGATTATAGAAACCATTTTAAAAGAAAACGGTCTTACCACGACGATCGAGGAAATTATAATCACAAACGATAGTGAAGCAAAGGAGTACCATTTTTCAGGATCTCCCCAAATACTTATCGATGGCATAGATATTGATCCCATGGCGTCTAAAATTACGAACTATCACGAGTCAGGCTGCAGACTGTATATGTGGAAAGGTGTGTTGCACGAAGGACCATCGAAAGAAATGCTGGTAGAAGCAATTAAAAAAGAAAAAAGAAATCTCTAATGCACGATAATTACGAAAATATCAATGAAGAAGGAGTATATAAAGTAGGAAGCGTGGTGCCGGAAGACGGCGTATATGCTTGTGTTCCCTGTGGAAATAAGAAATTTTTGAAGGCCGGCTCTCGGTTCAAAAGTTGTCTTGCGTGTTTTGGTAAGGAGAGGAGACTGTTCAGGAAAGGCATGGAACTTTGGGAAAAAATTGCAGATAAGTAGGATAATAAGTAATTATTAGTTTGCTGCGCCTATGAATTATGATGTTGTTATAATTGGTTCTGGAGCGGCAGGGTTGGGAGCTGCCATATATGCGAGTAGGTATCGCATGAAGGTTCTTGTAATTGGCAAGGATTTTGGCGGTGAAACGGCAAAAGCCGGGAGCATCGAGAATTATCCTGGTTTTGACCTTATAGATGGCTTTGATTTGATGCTTGCAATGAAAAAACAAGCGGATAATTTGCAAGTTGAAACACTGGACGCCGAAGTGATGGCCATTGCGCGTCAGGAACATTGTTTTGCGGTGACCGCTGGCAACGCTACTTACCAAACGCATGAAATTATTTTTGCAATAGGTGCCGAGCGACGTCGCCTCGGGCTTCCGAATGAAAGGGAGCTTACGGGCAAAGGCGTGCATTACTGCGTTACTTGCGATGGGCCGGTCTATAAATTCTCATTTCGGTAATAAAGTTGAAGTGTTACTCGAGACTGAAGTCAAGGAATTACTCGGTGCGAATAAACTGGAAAGGGTAAAATTTTCAAGGCCATTCAACAACTCCGATGAACTGATAATCGACGGCTTATTCGTTGAGATAGGAGCAGTGCCGAATGTTCAACTTGCACAATCACTCGGCGTAGAGCTCGATGATCGTGGCTATATCAAAGTAGACAATATGATGAAAACCAACATTGATGGCGTCTTTGCAGCGGGTGATATTGTGAATCATTTCGGTTCGTTTAAGCAAGGCATTACCGCCGCCGCGATGGGAGCGGTGGCCGCTACCTCGGCATATGACGATCATAAAATACACGGAGAATTATGCCAGTATCATGCGCTGCCATCCCCGTAATAAATGGGTGATGGCCCCGGTCGGGTGCATGTAATTGTAATCAATAAATCATTTAAGTTTCAGAACGTATGAAAAATATGAAATCAATGATGGTGCCTATGCTAATCCTCATGATTCTTGTGGTCGCTTCTTTGGTGTTCGTATCGCAAGGAATTAGTATGCACCAGCAAGTGTCGGTCGAGGAAACAAAGTTCCACGCACTTCAACAGGATTACTTTATTATGAGTAAAGTGGAGCGTGAAGCAGCAGTAACCGGATCGCAGCTGAATCAAAAACTGGTTCAAATCCAGAATTATCCTTCTGAACTTTTGCGCCTGAAACTCGTCGGAGTTGGAAAAATTTTGACGGGCATTTTTGTTTCACTCTTGACCATCGTCTTCCTTCTCTTTATGATGCCAATTCGTTTGGCGAAATTGATGAAGGAGAATAAGTCGTAAAGGTCGACATTGATAGTCATTAATAAATCAATAAAGTTAATCAATTAAACTCAAATTTATGAACGAATCGGAAAAAAAGTGTACGACATGTGGCGGTCAAGTTTTGGGATATAAGTGCGACATGTGCGGCACTGAAGCGGAACAGCACGATGAGAACCACGCATGTGGTGGTAATCATTGTGTAGCCAAGTGCCACGGCTGCAAGCAAGCGGAAACTAAGTGCAGCTGCGCCTAAGGTAAGTGAGGACACAAAAAAGGCTTTCGCAAATCATTATGAAAAAAGTTTACCTTTTTGGCATTCTTATAACGGTTTTCGTCCTTGGCTGGTTTTTGATTTCTAAAACCAGTCAAGGACCCACTGAAAACTCGAATGCGCTCTCTGAGCGGGAAGTTCAGTTAGAAAAGGCGCCGACTTTTAGCTTACACGATTACAGCGGAGGGATTGTCAGCCTTGCGGACTTTGCCGGTAAGCCGCTCCTGATAAATTCATGGGCGGCATGGTGTCCGTTCTGTCGCAAAGAATTGGTGGATTTCGCGATCGCCCAAAAAGAGTTCGGAGATCAGATAGTTATTATTGCCATTGATCGTGCCGAGTCGTTACAGGTTGCCAAGGGCTATACTGATCAACAGGGAACCACCAATGATCTGTTATTTCTATTAGATCCGAAAGACTCTTTTTACCGGTCAATCAGTGGTTTCTCGATGCCGGAGACAATCTTTGTTAATGAAAATGGCTTGATAGTCGAGCACAAACGAGGACCCATGGACATAAACGAGATTCGCGAAAAAATAGAAAAACTCTTAGCATTATGAGACATCACTATCCTGATCAAGGATAACATGGAAACACTCGCTCTCACCTTTGATATTATCGGAAAAGTCATAATCGCATATACGGCACTTGCGGTACATCACCGTGTCTGGAAAGAACACAAAATAGACAAAATGGTTTTCCGTATAATGAGGCGGGAACGAGTGATCGGCATTTTGGGAATGGTTCTAATGGTATCCGCATATTTGTTACATATTTATGCAAAGTCATAACAACAAACAACTAAAGAATACTATTCCAACGATCCTCGTGATTTTGGGTGCCACAGGAGACTTGGCGGGAAAAAAGATTTTTCCGTCGCTTTGGCATCTTTTTCAGCACGGCCGTTTGCCGGGACGTTTTATGGTCATTGGTTTTTCAAGAAGCAATCTTTCTAGCGACGATTTCAAAAAACTGGTGCGTAACTCTATAGAGAAATGCGTTGGTAAAAAAATAGAAGAGAATGCTTTTTCGGGCTTTTTTAGGCATTTTTCATACCAATCAGGGACATTCGAAGATAAAGAATCTTTTTTGACGCTCGCCGGGCAAATTTCTAAGATCGAATCAACTTGGGGAGTATGTGCGAACAAACTTTTTTATCATGCCGCGCCTCCCGAGACCTATAAAACGATTTTCAAGAATCTTGCTTCGGCTAAATTAAATCTTCCCTGCGGCGGGGATCTTGGCTGGACCCGCATGCTTATTGAAAAGCCGTTTGGAAGAGACTTAAAAAGCGCGCGAGAACTCCAGGATCTTCTCACCGCGTACTTCAAGGAAGAGCAGATCTACCGTATTGACCACTATCTTTTTAAGGAAATTGTGCAGGGGATAGAGAATTTTAGATTCTCAAATAATCTTTTTGAACATAACTGGGATAATACCATGGTAGAACGCATCGACATCCGCCTCCATGAGACCATAGGCGTAGAAGATCGCGGAAATTTTTACGATACCATTGGCGCGTTGCGCGATGTGGGACAAAACCATCTCTTGACCATACTCGCTGCGCTGACTATGGAATATCCGCAAGATGGGGAGGTAGACTCTGTTCGCCAGAACCGGGCAGCAATTTTAGAAACCCTTGTGCCGTGGACAAGCCAGACAATACAAAAAAATACCTATCGGGCTCGATATGGCGGATATAAAAATATCAAAGGGGTAGATCCTGATTCCCAAACAGAGACGTTTTTCGCGCTGAAAACCGAACTTCTCCATCCGCGATGGAGGGGAGTGCCAATATTGATGGAGGCGGGGAAAAGAATGAATGAGGCATATAAAGAAATAACGTTGACTCTAAAACATCCCAGGGTTTGTCATTTATGCGACATTGGATCGCACGGGATGAATAAAATAGTCTTCCGCCTTGAGCCGAATGATGAAATCATTATCCACTTTTGGACAAAAAAGCCGGGCTTCGAACACGCCATGGAAGAAAGGGTGTTTTCTTTTTATCTATATGAGAAGGAAACAAAAGCGCAATATGTGGAGGAATATGCCAAAATCCTTGACGCCGCGACCAAGGGCAAACAAGCGCGCTTTGTATCATCCCAAGAAGTGGAGGCACTATGGAAGTTTACTGATCCGATTGTCGCTGGTTGGAGACGGAACCTCGTGCCATTGGTTGAATATGATCCCGGTGTCACTCCGCGCCCATCTCTTACACAAGAGGTGTCCGATACTAAAGACAAAAGAATAGCTGCTCCCGTCAGAGAAATTGGCGTTGTCGGTCGAATACAGTTTGTAGGTGACCACATCGCCCACTTGGAGGTCGGTATCCACATAGGAAGTGAGAATCGAGTTGTTCAGGATATTAATATCCTGGGTGAATCCGTTGCGCACCCGCTTGCGATCCAAAACCGCTCCGATCAGATCCCAATCGGGCGAGTTTTTCCAGCTTAGAGACACGCTTTTCAGGTCGTCGGCCAAAG
>Ga0075983_107_pt1 | contig 14703 bp, 19 predicted proteins | sample RifGroA2_FD_68059 | JGI IMG/M metagenome (GOLD analysis project Ga0075983, IMG submission 68059) | Parcubacteria bacterium GW2011_GWA2_47_8 | reverse complement strand
TCAGAGCCGCGCCCTCCTGTTAGCCATGAAGGTGATGCCTCAACTGCGATTAGGATCGGCCTTTCAGTTCATGTTACTGCACCAACACAAAATCCCGGGGGACCAGGTAACAACAACACCGGATCGGCGATTGCATTTACGGTGGATAAAACAACGCTTGACTTCGGATCGGTGCCAGCGGGCAACTCCGCCACTTCCTCTGTGTCCATCAGCAATACCGGAGCATCGGCTTTATCGTTTGACGCCGAGGTCACTGGTCACAGCGTATTCACCAATAATCTTACTCTCGCACAGCACCCTTGGCAGCAATGGGCTCTGTCGCTGAACAGCGGCTCACAACAGGCAGTCGAAGCCGGCATCACAATTCCCGCAGGCACGCCCCCCGGGCAAAAATCTGGCCAACTTGTTGTGTGGGCACGGGGGCAATAACGCGAGCGTATAAAATAGTATGGCTAAAAATAGTATGGTCACTGGAATACAACACGCGTGGTTATTGTTGGTTGGGATTGTTGTCGTGTTCGTCGTGTTCACGCTGCCAGACGCGGCAGCAGCGCTCGGTATCGGCGTAACACCAAGCGCAATCAACATTCGTCCGAGCATCTACGATTACGCGCTCACCATATACAATCCATCGGATACGCAAGCACTGTTCTCGCTTAAAATCCCTTCTGGCTTACACATCACCAACGCCGATCGGCTTACCCGCTTCCGCCTTGAACCGCGCGCGTATCTTGAGCTATCACTCCATTTTAGTCGACTTCCCACTGGCACTCACGAAATCAGCATCATTGCCGAAGACCCAACTGCTCACGCACTATCGGTTGCTTCTGGCGTGCGCGTTGCCATACAAGGCCTACCAGAATTGCCGCTTCTTGCGTTCGTCCACAAACAAACAACAGCCCTCGGTGTTATTGCGTCCGGGATATTTTTGCTGGGATTGTCGGTAGGATTGAATGCTCGAAACCCCAACCACTAACCGGAAACCCAACGATAAATGTTTAGCGCAAAAAAGTGTCAAAACCTTGACATTTCCAGATATTAAAGCTCACAAAATAATTCAATCTCGCCGTCACATGTATCAATACTACTGCCACCATTCAATGAGTCGGTGCCAAGCCCTCCAACTAATGTATCAGTCCCGTTGCTTCCTGTTATAGTGTCATCGCCGTCATTCCCTTCGAGATAATCATTCCCATTACTCCCAGCGATTGTATCATCTCCATCTCCGCCAAAAACTGTGTCATCTCCGTTACTCGCGTTGATTTTATCATTTCCTATCCCACCCTCGATCGTATCATTTCCATTACTCCCATTAATAGTATCGTTTCCGCCTTCACCGGCGAGCACATCGTTTCCATTACTCCCGTTGATGGTGTCGTTTCCATCACCACCCAAGATGCAATCATCTCCACTCAATCCATTGATAATATCATTCCCAGCAAGTCCGAAGATTAAGTCGGAAAAGGGCGTCCCAATAAGGATATCGTTCCCGTTCGTGCCCATTATTATATTGGTAAAACTAATACTGTTGCACGCATCAACCACAAGGCGCTCATACGCACCTCGATCGCAGCTCGCACCTTGTGGACGAGGAACGCCTCGCTGATCATTCATCAAGACACACGCAACGAGTGCTACAGAATCAATAGCCGGGCTCCCTGCCAAAAGCGCATGCGTTTCAGTAGGGCCACCGTTATTAGCCAACAAACCAAGCAGCGGGTTTGTGCTGTTCAGATCACCAGTTCCAGCCAAAGCACACGAACCATCTCCCGCAATATTGTAGCCCAACGATGTCATTCCCCCTGCGCAATTATCAGCCGGAGTTGCAGCACTATTTCCAGCGATAATGCTGTTCGTCAGCGTGGTGACTCCTCCAAAATTCCATATACCACCACCGTTGTCCGTTGCAGTATTATTGTGATGAGTCGTATGATTAAGAGATACCGTGCCAAATCTGTTGAATATGCCGCCGCCATTTAATCCTGTATTACCACTGACAGTTGCGTTTGTAAGCGTAACTGTTTGGTCTAAGTTGTAGATACCCCCGCCACGACCAAACGTTGTGTTATCACTAATTGTCGAATGAGTAATCGCCACTACACCTTGATTGAAGATACCGCCACCTCCACCAGAAAGATTCCCGCCATTGGTGATATTTTTATGCACGGCGCTATCGACAATCGTCATGTCACCTTCGTTCAATATGCCACCGCCGAAATCGAGCCCTGTATTACCGACGATTCGAACGTGCGTCAATGTCGTTGTTCCTTGGTTAAAAATGCCGCCGGCGTTCGCTCCTGGATTTCCATTCTCTGCTGTGATCCCATTCATCCGAACTGTCGCGCCTGATAATATGTGCAGTACCCGATCAATCCCCCCTGCATCAATAAATGTCGAATTTTCCCCGGCACCGCTCACAATTACGCTTTCGATGATGTCGAGATCGCCAGTTAGTGATCCGTTCTCACCAGTTCCCAGGATCGTAAGCGTATACGTCCCCGATGGGACTCGGATAGTATCTACCCCTGCGAACGCGTTCGCCTCCATTATTGCCGCGCGAACCGTACAACGAAAAACGGCATCAAGACACACTCCATTGCCGGGACTACTATCCACGGTATCAGTTGTACTATTGACGGTGAACGTTGCGGCCGAAACAGTCATCACCGCACCAAAAAGAATCGCGAAACACGCCGCTGCATACACCGCAGCAGATCGCAAAACTCCAAAGATATTGTTCTTCATACGATTAGAGGTTACGAATTATATAGGCACAAAAAAACTGTCGATACCTACATTTTCATACTATACGGCATTCTGTCGCTGTCAAGACTTGTCAAATATCAAGAATTATAATCGTTAGAATCCGCTTGAAATCAATTGCGGATGTCTATTGACAGTCACCTACCATTGTATATACTTCGGTTATATGAAAACCATTATCAATATTAAAGCCGACAAAGACGTTAAAGAGCAGGCACAAATTACTGCGCGAGAGCTCGGACTCCCGTTAAGTACGCTCATTAACGCCTATCTGAAACAATTTATCCGAACCAAGGAGGTCTATTTATCATCAGCTCCGCGAATGACTACTGCGCTTAAAAAAATCATCGAACAAGCACAGAGAGACCTCGCAATGGGAAATAATATGTCGCCACCATTTGAATCCGGCAAAAAAATGGACGATTATTTGGACTCTGCATCGTTATGAGAATCGTCTTCCATAAACAGTTTACCAGGCAATATAAAAAGCTTCGTCCGAAGGAGCAAAAACGTTTCAAAACACAGCGGGACCTCTTTCTAGCCGACCCCTATCATCAATCACTCAACAACCATCCACTGCAAGGGAAATACCAAGGATTTCGAAGTATGAATGTTGGCGGTGATCTACGGGTCATTTATACACTCATAACCAACGACACCGCATATTTTGTGGCCATCGACTCGCACAGCAATTTGTATTATTGAATCAGCTCAAACTCATGTACATCAATCTTTTTCCCATCTTTCTCATGACACCCCTTCGTAATCCCTTTATATGTAAATCCGGCTTTTTCTAATACTCGTCGTGAGCCCTCATTGCCGACAAAAACATTGGCGTAGATGCGACGAAGTCCCAGTTCTCGAAATGCAAACGAAACCGCAGCCTCAACTGCTTCGGTCATAAGCCCCTTGCCCCATTGCTTCTCGGCAAGCCAGTATCCAAGCTCTCCTTCGTTGTCTTTCATATTGTGAAACCCGACACTGCCGACAACATTGCCGCCGATATCAATGGCAAAGCTTACACTCTCCGGTAGCCCTGCAGTCTGGGTTTTTTTCGCTGTTCCTGTTGTTCGGGTTGTACCTGTGGCGATATTTTTCCCTATCCAGTCCCGTGCGTGATCCATGGTATACGGAAAAGGGATTTGTGTCGTTCACTGGTAAATCGCCCGGTTATTAATATTTTTTTGCAGTGATGTTTCATCCCCTATGCAAAAGGGGCGCAATAAAAGTCGATTTGTTTTGAGCCCCGGTAATCTCATGAACACTCCCCCTGCACATACCCCTCGACCAACGGATTTGCACATGCCTCGCACGAATTGCCGAATGTTTGTTGCACAGGGTTGCAGGGCGTGGTAATGCATTGGACGTTGACCGTGGCGCAGACCGGCGCATAGAGTTGTATACATATTTCTGCGTTTCGCTGTGAGGGTTCGCAGCGGGTCATTGTGCCGCTGGAGCCACTGGAATCCGTGCCACCATCTTCATTTGATTCGCCGTTATTAATCGGCGGAACGACCAATCCAGTACACCGCCAATTCACTTCTGCAGCTCTTGTCGCCTCGCTCACCACGCACGCAGGGTTGCATCCATCAGCATCGAGACCTGGCATTCGTGGAGTGATAAGTTGTGTTGGGGGCTGGCTCACTGGCTGTGAGTCATATGGCTGCTTCGTCAACGTCATAGCGATGACCGCCCCGACGAGAGCGATAACGACGATTATAGTGAGGATGATGGCTGGTTGTTTCATGGGAGTAGAATTAATCGTCAAAGACTACTTTATTGTACCGCATCCGGAATGAACCGAAAAGGATACCTAGGGTTTCAAAGCCACATAGGTATCCTCTTTGTTTCTACTTCAAAACGTCTACTTTGCCTTGATTGTCCATTCTACTTCATCCGGACAAACGAGGCGCCACCATGAATCATTGCCCGCGCCCACCTCCGAAAGTGCGATGAGATCGCTGGCTCCATCGGAAAAAACAACTTCCAAGCAAGGTCGCTCCTTTTCATTATCGGGAGCGAACATCTTCGCACCTACGACCAAGCTTGGCTCTGAGCTTCTGAAGCAAAAAACGTTCTCACCGACGACATAGAATGGATCAGGCTTGGGCACTGTGCGATGCATGCCATGGCGCTTTATGAACGACTCGATTACAGCAAGTTGTTCGGATACGGTCAGTCCCCATGTCGGCAGGCCAATCTTCTGTTGCTCCCATAATGCATTCAACGTGCTGACTTTTTCGACTAACACATCAAACGGCTTCATGTTGAACCTCCTAAAGTTATGTCAGTTCGATTCGTCTTCTACTCCGTCCAGCAGACTACTGATCAGTTCCGACACGCGGTATTGCGATCCTCGTGTACCGAGAACCCTTACCATGTTTACTGAAACCAGAACGATTACGGACAACGAATATATTAGGCCCAACATGATGAACGTTTCCCCCATGTTGCGGCTAAATACGACTGAGACTATCGCCATCACCAAAAAAATAACAAAGGCGATAATTACAGCCTTCGGCGTTGTCCGAATTTGTTGCGACCCGAATGTTAAATAAGCCAAAGAGAACCGTGCGATCACTCCGTTTCCGCTTGCGGTCTTCTCGGGACCAAAGGCATTGTGCAGCGCCCTTACAGCACCCCTCATTTCCCGATTACTTCGGGTCTCCGCCCTTAGAAATTTACCGAGCGCAAATGCAGCAGTAAGGTACGCTTCCTTTAGCTTAGGATTCCTTGCAAGGTGCGACTTGAGACCTTCTGCGCACGCCATTACCGCCTGAATTTGAAGTAGTATTGTCTCTCTAGTTCTATACGAAGAACTTAGAACTACCGAGGCAATGAGAGCGAGGGGGAGAATGATGATGCTGGCTGAGTACGACGACCCAACAATCTCACCAAACTTTCCGCCCCAAATACTCGCAAGAGCCCCGCCCAGAATCGCTGGCAATAGGGCTATGATAAAGCTTGCCTCGTACCAGTGCGCTTTCCTTGGTTCGAACATCGATTTTACCTCCTCCGCAGTCAGTTTTCGTGCCATACACTCTCCTTTTCTCCTAGGTGTTGTAGATCAGAAATAAATTAACAAAAAACAGATAAAAAGTCAACTACACTGGACCAGGTGGGAATCGAACCCACGACCTCTTCATTGCAAATGAAGCGTTCTAGCCGCTGAACTACTGGCCCGTATGTATGAACGGCGCTCGTGCTAGCGAGAGAATCCCTCGTCAGCGCCGCCACACGATATCAAATTACTTTACTCCCCTCCGGCACTTTCTTCCGCGGCTTCAACAACACTGCCGCGCCATCTACGCTGACTGCCAACAACAGGCCATTGCTATCTACGCCTTTCAGCCGCCGAGGTTCGAGGTTTAAAATAAACGGCAACTGCGCGCCCTCGAGTTGCTTGATCGTATAATATTCGCGGATGCCTGACACAATCTGTCGCGCTGGATCATCAGCGCCAAAATCCACTGTCAACTTATACAGTCTGTCCGCGCCTTCAATGAGCTCGACCTTCCGCACCGTACCAATGCGTACATCAAGCTTATGTAATTCATCTAAACTTACCAAAGTAGCTGTATTATAGCGAACATTGGGCAAAAGGCAAGCATTGGCAGACTACATAAAAATTGATATACTATAAGTAATTATACATAAATCAAAAGTACCATGACCAAAACACTCAAAGTGGTTCTCTTACTAGGTGTATCAATCTGCATACTTATCCTCGGTTTTGTGGGTATTCTTGTTGTTCTTGATGTTACATCAACCGCAGTTGCACAAGAAACATTGCTCAAAGGCTTTGCCGTTATTGGCATTGTTTGCCTCGTTACGATCGGTATATCCCTTATTCTTAAGTTGAAACCCAAAAGATAAACAGCGTGTTCCAGCTGCTCCAGCCGCGCTCACCCCTTAATCACCCGCATTGCGATGGTGCACATTGCCGCGATTACAAACAATATGGGAAAACTCACGAATCCGCCTCCGAACAACGCCATCACTGCAACAAGCGCAAATGCAAGCATCCGCCCATAGCTATGCATGATCTCGCGAAGCACAATGTATTCATCAGTGCCATGGCCATGCGCCAACGTACGGCCAACCGGCAAGTACATACGTTGCTTTGCCTGCTTGAAAAAATATTGCATATACGGCAATTCAGTCGCCAGTTCGCTTAACCGAAACAGTGACGAAAACGCCAGATAGCTCATGGGAGTGGTAATAAAACCGTTAATGAGCCACGAGAACGCGTGCACGATCGATGTAAGCGAAAATATTTTCATGCCGCCCTCCTTGTCTGACAGCCAGCCGATATAGTAGGTAAAAATAAGCGCGATCACAAGCGTAAACGATGTGATCAAACCAATGGTCGTAAATGACGGAATGACGAGAAACACATACAACGGGAAGACGAAGAGTCGTATGCCTGACTCGGCGCCCTGGAAAATAAACGAGAGTGAGGCGCGTCGATTTTTCCGGTGCCATGCATAGCGGTAACTCTCCCGCCACGTCAATGAATATTTCTCATAGACCTCGGGAGAGAAAAACAGGGGAAATGACGCAATCGCGATGAGCAACGACGAGATGATCAACAGCGCGGGAAAGCCATATAGTGTCAGGATTAGTCCGCCGACCAGTGGGCCCATTGCCTTCACCAATGCCACGATCACACCCTCCACGCTTAGATGCTGACCCTGCTTTCCGCGCCGCGCAAATCGTGCAAAATCCACATGCCGCGCGGGCCAGAAAAACATAAAGTAAAACAATTTCACGATAAGCGCCACGACGATCGCGGGAAATCCGAGCTGCGGCGCAAAAAGCAAACACAGAAAATACGCAGCTAAAAATGGGTTCCCGACTGCCATCGATTTCTTGAGCCCCAGCGATTGCATCGACCGCGCGCCGATAGGCGCAAACACCGCATACAGCAAAAACTCAACGGCATAGAACGCAAATGTCGCGACCAAGGATTCGTTGAAATATTGATACACATAGACAACAAGAAAAAACCCGCCCAGATAAACGGCAAAATTCTTGATCGCCATCGCCCAATAAAATTCATTCATTTCGCGACGAAGCGAATATTCAATTTCCTGCGGATGTTGATCGTGAAAGGACATAGCGCATCGTGCGTAGCGCGGCTATGCGCCGCCACGCTTTACAACCACACACTCAATAACGCCCCTGCTATGAGTAACACAATTAAAAAGTGGCCATTATCAATGAGCCACAGCTTTTTCGAATGGCCGGTCCAAATAGTGTTAATAAAGGTGGTCGGCGCTACAAACCCCAGCCAGAGCCAAAACGCTGTCTTGAGGCCCTCGCCAATAGTAACCGCCCCAGCCAGATCAATCACATATGCCAGCACATACGACGCAATAAACCACGCCACAAATGTTTGCATCGCGGCTGGCTTCATGCGTTTTTTCTCTTTGTCCGATTGGGCCTTGGTTTTGCCAACAAGTTTCATCCATTGATTGCCGAATAAAGCCGGCGAGTACCACAAAAAACCCACGATCATCGCTAAAATCGTACTGGCAAGCACTGCCCACAGATTAACAAAACCTCCTAACATGTGATCCCACCTCCTCTCATGGGGATAGTATAGCATACGGGTTCGCATGCAAAAAGTGAAACCAGCCTACGGACTGCACAGATTCGCGCTGATTTGGGCGAACCGATACAAGTTTCGTAGGCTGGCTAAGGTCTCGCAATAGTCTCCTTGAGAATTTCGTCGACCGATTTCACCTCGCGATCGAAAACTGCGTTGACTGCTAGGTGAAGAAAGTCACGATATTCTGGTTTGTCAGCAAGTAGCCGTTCCCGTTCACCTCGATAACTCCCAACGATTCGATCGATGAATTCCCGAAACGAATAGGCTGTCAACTTTTCTATTTCGTCTCGTTTAAAATGTGCTCCTCTAGGGATAACCTTCGATATTTCTTCCTCATACCGAAGTGCACGGTATAAAACGACACCTTCCACTGCCCAATGCATGTGCCAGTACACTTTGCGTACTATGAGCAGTACTTGTACCAACACCCACATTGGATCGTCGTCCGAATAAGGGTTCTGCCTGTCTCCTGCCACGATTCCTCCTTTTACGGTCGCTTTGGCACAAACACTTTAAGCAACTCATGATACACATCCTCCCGTGGGTCGATGAGCAGCTCATTACATGTATCTTCGTCCGTAAACACGAGATCGTCAATACCGCGCACAATAGCGAGTGGGGTCTGCTCTGCTGCTTCGCCCATGACGAGCACTGCGGCAGCGGCGATTGAATCAACAAGGTTGGTTTGTGAGACCTCGAGTTTCCGCCCAAAAATATCAGGTTTTCCGCGGTAGTCTCGAAGGGGTTTTATTCCGAAAAAACCAATGGCAACGCCAGATACGCCACGACGCAAGGGGGTGACGTGGCTGTCTGTGATGACGACGCCGAGATTCTTGATCGGTTGAGCGCGCTGCCTTTTTTCGCCGCGTACCTCCCTCGCCATCGCTCGCACATGCTCCCATATCTCTCGCGCTGCCTCATGCGGCTTCTCCGGCCACAATACGTAATAGCCATTTCCATTACTTTCATCGATGCCCGCCGAAGCGATCAGCGTATTGTCCTTGATCGTTATGCGAAACCCGTATTTATTTTCCCCCGGAACTACATAATCGGCTTCTCGTTCGGTCAGTTCATTTTTGTCCAAGACCGCATCTGTTTTGACGCACCGACCCTGATGAATCGCCACTACCTTCGATGTCACCACGAGCACATCGCGATCTCGCAAATCGTCGGCCGCAGAGAGTGCGACAAGCGCCTCGTCGATGACAGCAAATAAGTCGTCGTGGGGCGGGAGTAGGGGGCGAGTTTTTATGGGTGTCACTTGCATTGATTTATTATAACCTATTTCGACAGCACTTGAGTGCAAAAAGTCGAGGGGCTAGCATCACGCTTGGCCCCTTCGCTTTTTTTGTTTCATGATCACCTCTTTTCATCCAGTCTCGTAAATTCCCCCTCTATCAGAGAGACCACCCATCGGAATGAACGAAATGAAACAACGGTCATGATAAGCAATCCGGCTGATACCCATAAACCATTCGGGTTTCCAAATCGAACTGCATTTCTGATTGCTTCCACTCCAACGACAAGGGTAGTCATTCCAGCAAAAAAGCTGACGAACAACAACACTGCTGCAATCGCATTTATAGCACTCACGCGCATAAAGAGCTCCTTTCTGTTTCGTGTATTTATCTTACCACAAACCTCCCGACGCCTCGGTGTTGATAGTCCTTCAGATAGTTGCCGAGCGACTCTTCAAATACGCCATTTCTCCGCTCCCGATTCGTTGCATGAATAACCATATCTCGTCCTGTTATGATCCCGACATGTCCAACGCTATCACCACGCACCGGATCGACAGTGTTTCGAACACTGGTTCTGAATATCAGATCACCGACAACGCGTTCGTCGAACGTCACATCGACACAAAACTGGCGTTGTTCAACGGGGTAATCGGGTAGAACTATGCCAGCCTGCCCATACACCCACTTGGTTAATGTCCAACAATTGACGATCTGCGGTGCATGATACAACAACGCTGACCTGCGGTACCGAGCGTGCCCGATGCACGAACGCGCAGCGCTGATCACCTTCTCAATAAGCTCATGCCTCATATAAGGCCTCCTTCGAAAGAACTTAAAATGTTGTGTTTCAGTTCACATCAATAAAGTTCCCGACCTATAAAGTCGTTCGAATGAAGCCAGACCACGTTTGAAAATTGTTTTTGAGTAACATGGGAGTAATTATAGATAATTTCGCTGTCTATTTTTTTGATGTGCCAATAAATCTATGCCCGCTCACAACACTCTTTCCTGTCTTTTCTTCAATTTGCTTTCGTGCATTGCCGGCAATAGTCCCGCCTTCCCTCGCCACCTGACGATTTTCTGGAAATGTCTGCGGTTCGCGCACATCGGAAATTTCAGTTGTCGCTGTCTCTGCCAGCATATTCAAAACTAACTCCAAGTTGGTCATGTTGTCCCGCAAATTTTCCTTGGTGAGTGTTTTCAAATTTTTATACTCGCGCGTGCGTAATCCTGCCCATGCCTCAGTAATGTCGTCAGTAAGTGTGGCGAATTCATCACCGCGATTAACTCCTCGTTTCTCCCACTCATCAGTTAGGGCTTTCCGTATCTCGATACTCTTGAGTCGCAAGTTGATCCAGTTGTCGCTGTATCCCTTACGGCGATATGTGCGAAGCGCTCTATGGATAGCCAATTCCGGGTCATATGTTTCCTCGATTCGTTCGTATCCCACACGCGCGAGCCAAAGCTTAAATGGTTCCGCATTTGGAGAGGGGATCGATTGGATGAGACGGAACAGGGTTACAGTGTCGGCAACGTCAGTTAGGCGCATTTTGCCGTCAGCTGCAATTAGTTTCAACTGGTTACATTTTGTAACCACTTCAGATCCTTCTTTGTTGAGGCGGTTTTTTAACACCTTCCAATAATTTCTCGCTAACTGATAATTTGGTTGATTCGCTAAAACCATCACCACATCCACCACTGAAAAATACCATTTCTCCGCGTCTTCGTCCCAGTGGCGGCGGATTTGCTTCCCCTCAAAAATTGCGATACGTTTTTCTTTCCTCATGAAAAAGTGTGTTACCAAAATTTCTATCTTGGGTACGGGAGGACTCGAACCTCCGACCTCGTCATTATCAGTGACGCGCTCTAACCAGCTGAGCTACGCACCCGTTATGTCGCATCGTAAGGGCGATGCGTTGTATGCAAATTATACCGAGAGATCGCGGAAAGTCAATCAAATACGGTTGCCGAAACACGAGCCCCTACCCCTGCTTCGCAAACCACTCATAGGTCTTGGCAATGCCTTGTTCTAACGTAAATGCCGGCTGCCAACCCAAGAGGCGTCCAGCTCGAGCTGCGTCGATAGCGCTGCGCAGCTTATCACCTGGCTTCGCATCGCCATATACTGGCTCAATCTGTTTGCCTCCTTGTGCGCTGCCGCCTTGCGCACTACCAGCTTGCAACGCCAACGCCGCCACCATATCGAAAACCTGCTTTACGCTCGCCTCGCGCCCCGTGCCAATATTCATTACGCGTTCGCTGTGATCAAACGCACTGGTATCAAGATCAAGAGCTGCTAAGTTCGCGCTCACGACATCGTCGACATAGACGAAATCGCGTGTCTGCTGGCCGTCGCCAAAAATAACGGGCTGCTGATTCGCGGCAAGCGCTTGGGAAAACACCGCAATCACGCCTGCCTCGCCCAACGCATTTTGTCGCGGCCCATACACATTTGCATAGCGCAATGAAATCCAATCCATGCCGTGGTACATGCCATACATGGCTAGATATTGGTCAACGAAATATTTTGTTATTGCATACGGACTGATTGGCTTACATGGCGCATCTTCAGTCGCCGGTAATTCCGCATCATCAGCATAAATAGCGCCACCGGTCGACGCAAAAATAAATTTCGAAGCATTGTGTTCAAGTGCGAGTTGCACCAACCGTACGCTCCCCCATGCATTCACCCATGCGTCAAAATCCGGCCGCTCCACAGATTTTCGCGCGTTAATTTGCGCTGCCAAATGAAACACCATCTGCGGCTTCTCTTTTTGGAAAAATTCATCCATGAGCTGGCTCGTGATGTCCAAGCGATAAAACCGCGCCAATGCATTGACCTGATCCATGCGTCCCGTGGACAAATCATCAACAACTAATACCTCATGGCCACGCGCCACCAGCGCATCAACAAGATGAGACCCAATGAATCCGGCTCCGCCGGTGACTAACATTTTCATAGTATTCGTTAGAATAATAGTAGCGAGGGTCGATAAACCTACACTTTTGGTAACGTTATGCCACGTTGCCCCTGATATTTTCCTTTCCGCATCAGATAGGTCACCGCCGGGGTTTCGCCTTTCAAAAACAGTAGCTGCACGAGACCCTCATTGGCATAAATTTTTGCCGGCAGCGGCGTTGTGTTGGAAATCTCAAGCGTAATATGCCCCTCCCATCCGGGCTCAAGTGGCGTTACATTACTAATTATACCACAACGCGCGTACGTTGACTTACCCACGGCCAATACCATGATATTTTCAGGGATCTTCATATACTCAACGCTACGTCCCAGCGCGAAGGAATTGGGAGGAATCATCGCAATATCGCCCTTAAAATCGACAAATTCGTTGCTCGTGAAATGCTTCGGATCCACGCTCCCGCTATTGACGTTCGTAAAAATCTTAAATTCATCGGCAACGCGGATATCATAGCCGAATGACGACAACCCATAACTAATGACCCCGTCAGTCGAGAGCTTCTCGACAAACGGATCGATCATCTTGGCATCGATTGCCAACGCTCTGATTTGCGTGTCGTTGAGTATCATGGTGTTTTTGGTGAGGTGGTGGTGGTTGTTGGCTTCGCAAATCGCTCTACCGTGTTCCTCCCATTCTCAAGCGACACGTTGAGATTTTGTTCTCCTTGATTCAAAATTCCCAGCGCGGCATTTTTGTCGCCACCACGAGCCACTAAGTACGATAAAATCGTATAATATTCAGGTGTCGTTGTCGCGATATTCGGCGTTGTCCGATAGAACTCAAACACATTTTTCATACTCTCCGCGGGGAAGCGCGGCAGGAAAAATATATCATCCAGTGTAAAGTCGCGTTGCGGCGCTGCGAACGCTTCCTTTATATATTGTTCTCCTTGCGCATTCTCGTCTCGCAAGAACGCAATCTGCGCTTTTCGCCACGGCGTTTCGAGCGCTGGGTGCTTCGACATGTAATCCTCAAGTATACGAGCGGCGCTTTCATTATCGCCTTGCGATTCTTTTAGGGCAACGAGTTCCGCATACGCATCTGGCCGCAAACCGATTGCCGCTGCGTCGCGCAGCACTGATTCGGCTTTAGCAGCGAATGATGAATCAACCTCGCTACGCACGCGATACATAGTTCCAAGCGCCAGCCGGTACTTGAGATTAGTCGGATGCTTGGCAACTGCGCTCTCGAGTTTCCCGATGCTGTAATCAAGATATTTTGTTGCTTCGCTGGCAGGCGATTGGGTCAATACCACCGGCAATAGTACCCGCAGTTGATTATATAGCTCACTGTCGGTATATGATCGGTATGCAAATGCCTTATCATATTCAGTAATAAAGGCAGCAACGTTGTCCGGCCAGGTGTGGATCGTCTGTAATGCGACAATACCCTGTTGTGCGGCGGCAGTCACATTGAATGTCCCAACCTTCAGCACAACAAGCATTATAAGAGCGACGACAGATGCGATAATCATAGGACCCGAGCGTTGAGTTACTTCCATAGAACTCTCCTCTTGGCTATGCGGCTCACTTAAAAAGCCAACCATGGCAATGACCGGAAAAAATAACACATACGACGTCGTGGTATCGAATAGCGTAATATTTTGAACAAAATATCCGACTAACAAACTGGCTGCGGTCAGCTTGAGTAAAAAATCCTCTTTCCGCCCTCGAAACAATACCCACCCAGCCATTGCAAAAATACCCACATAGGTAATGAGCCCGACATATCCTGTGGTAACCAATACTTCGATTTGCTTTGAGTGCACCCGATCGAACCAAATATTTTTGTAAAACAACATCTCCGGATTATAGTCACGAGAAAAAATACTTAGGTAACTATCGGGCCCCCACCCGAATACTGGCCGTTGCTGCGCTGCATGCCATGCTATTTCCCAGTTGATAATACGCGCTCGAACGCCCCCGGTGGCGAGCGATGTTTCGCCGAGGCGTCGCGCTGCTTCGATCGAATCTAAGTACCCTGCTTTCGCCGCAGCAAAAATACCATAAAACACAACGACAGCTGCAACCACGACGATGCCCGCTCGTTTCCGCGCAGTGCTCGACATACCAAATAATGCCATACCAATAGCCGCAAACACTATACT
>Ga0075983_102_pt1 | contig 15084 bp, 15 predicted proteins | sample RifGroA2_FD_68059 | JGI IMG/M metagenome (GOLD analysis project Ga0075983, IMG submission 68059) | Parcubacteria bacterium GW2011_GWA2_47_8 | reverse complement strand
AAAACCATCGATTGGTATTTAGCCCAGCAACCTTGATTAAAGTCAAGGTTTTTGTTTTAATAATAGTAAGTTTTTTAAAAAAGAGGCGAAATGCATCCAAGTGAATTAATTAAAGAATTGCCTATAAAAATTATCGAGGGAGCTAATGTTCTTTTAATAAACATACCCCTGCGGGAATCGGCTTTACCAAATGTCACCCCCGAAGGGCCACTTCTTTTGGCTACCAGATTGAGAGACCATTTTGGGGTCAACGTCTCCATCATGGACCTAAACGGATATCGAATAAAAGACGCGCTTTGGGAAAAACGCATCGCCGCCCTCAATTGTCTGATGCACTCGTGTCAATTCAATCATGTCAGCGCGATCCATGCTTTGTCGATATATGTCTCCCCCGCCAAAAATAAATGCCTTGGCTGCATTGTCGCACGCCACAATTGCTTCATCGAGCGAATAAACGACAACGACATCAGTCTCCGAGGAACCGATTGTCGATTTTCCTTCATACCGAAACGTTTTATCCCGCGTCACCACTATATTCCGCCGCCCCGATAATGGTCCGCCGACTGCTTTGAGGATGGACTCAAACGTTGCGCGTCCCATGATAATCGGATACCCCATGGTCATCTCGCGCAACCGTTTCATGTCGCCCGGAATATGCCACGGGATCGTACCCTGCTTCCCGATCACGTTATTATCACTTGCTGCTGCAATTATTATTAGTTTCATGGGCGTTTTGCTCATGGCGCTATACGGCGATCGGCGCCTTAATCGCCGGATGCGGATCATATCCGATTAATTCGAAATCATCATATTGAAAATCTTCGAGCTTTTTTTGTTTTCCGTGTATAAAGAGTTTCGGCAACGCCCTCGGCTTGCGTGATAATTGCTCTCTAATTTGTTCTACGTGGTTCTTGTAAATATGAAAATCGCCGAACGTATGAATAAACTCACCCGGTTTGTAATCCGTCAGTTTGGCAATAATCATCGTGAGCAATGAATATGATGCAATGTTAAACGGCACGCCCAAGAAAGCATCGGCGCTACGCTGGTATAACTTGCAGTATAGGCGATCGCCGAGCGCAATAAATTGATACATAGTATGGCAAGGTGGTGGTGCGGCATCTGGGTCGTGGATTTGTTCAAAAATATCACCAACATTCCACCCGTTTACAATAATGCGCCGAGAGGTTGGGTTATGCTTAATTTGATCAATGACATCGACTAACTGATCGATTACTCCCCCGCTTGCTGTTTCCCACCGACGCCATTGTTTACCGTAAACCGGACCGAGGTCTCCCCACTTTTGAGCAAAATCGGGGTTATTTTTGATCTGTTCGATAAATCGCGACATCTCTGCGCGCCATTCGTCTGTGTATCGCGGCAATTTTTTTTCGAGTTTGTTTTCGCGGACATACACCGCAAACGGCCACTCATTCCAAATATTCACCCCATTGTCTACCAGGTATTTAATGTTCGTATCGCCTCGCAGCATCCATAATAGCTCGTAAAAAATCGCTTTATAGAACATTTTCTTCGTGGTGAGCAATGGAAATCCCTTCGACAAATCAACCCGCAACTGCGGCCCGGGATAGCGAATCGTACCAACGCCCGTGCGGTCGTCGCTGAGGACGCCCTGCTCCAATGTGGTCTGTAGTAGTTCGAGGTATTGGTTCATATAATATCGAGCAGTTCTTCGTGGCGGTCGATGACTTCATCGGCGCCCGCTGCTTTTAGCTCTGCTCTTGAAAGAGTAGTTGTAATCCCGATTGCATAGATTCCTACTTTTATTGCCGCTTCAATCCCATGTGCCATGTCTTCTAAAATAAAGGCATGCTTCGCAAATTCATCCAGTGACAATTGTACGTGATCAGCAAAAAGCTGAAAATGTTCCTCTTTTCGAACACTCTTTTTTCCATTATTGCCAATAGCTAGTTCGAACAGTCCGGCCAATCCCGTATGCTTAAGTGTTTCATCAACTGCTTTCTGAAAAGAACTACTCGTAACAAACATGCGCAGTCCATGACTGTGCTTCAGCCCGTCGAGCAGTTCAGGAACGCCGTTATACATTGATAATTCTGCTGCTCGACTAGCCGTTATTTCATGATAATCATCGACGCACTTCATCAATGCTTCGGTGGTCTTGGTGATTGGCAATAAAACTTCGAGCCAGTTTTTTGTCGCAATGTCCTTATAGTATTGCAGGGTGATTGTCTGCCCAAAATGCCGATTCAGCGCATCATTAAAAAATGCATGATACTTTTCAATGCTATCAATGAGCACTCCATCCTTATCAAATATGCCATATTTAAATTCCCGATTATGATTGCGCTGCGCGCGGCTTGAAGCATTCGAGGCCTTCGTAGCTATTGGCGCTTTTTTCGTAGTCGTCATCATGTCTGTTCAATATCAGCATACAACGGGAATTGTTTACACAGTGTACGCACCTGCTCTCGCACTGTTTTTATCGTTGCATTTTTTTTCATATCTGCTCGGAACGTTTTGAGATATTCCTGTCGTGCTGCGGTGTCGCTCGACAACTTATATGTCGAGACTGTTTTAAGAACGGTTGCAATCCACTCCCCGATCTGCGTCATTTCACCCTCCTTCATGCCGCGCGACGTGATTGCCGGAGTTCCCAGTCGTGCACCACTCGGAAAAAACGGACTCATGGGCTCGCCGGGTATTGTGTTTTTATTCAGCGTCATGCCTGCCATATCCAACGCCTCTTGCACAAAAATGCCGCACCCCGGATTATCGCTCAAATCTATCAACATCATGTGGTTATCGGTACCGCCAGTTACGATCCGCACTCCTTGCTTCATCAATGACGACGCCAGCGCTTGTGCATTCTTCACAACTTGCTTTGCGTATTGCTTAAAAGCAGGTTTACTCGCCTCCAGTAAAGCTATGCCGATAGCTGCTGTCGTCTGGTCGTGTGGGCCTCCCTGGCTTCCGGGAAAAACCTGTTTGGCGATTTTTGCGCTTAATTCAGGGTCCTTAACGAGCCCGCGCTCCGTGACCATAATCATGGCTCCGCGCGGCCCTCGAAGGGTCTTGTGCGTCGTTGTGGTTACAATGTGTACGTGTGGGACCGGACTCTCATGCGCTCCCCCGACTACAAGCCCTGCTATGTGCGAAATATCTGCCGCAAGATACGCACCAACTTCGTCGGCGATTGCGGCAAACTTCGCAAACTCCACAGTACGCGAATATGCAGTGATGCCAGCCCATATGAGCGCTGGTTTGTGCTTACGGGCGAGCGTTGCCAATTCATCAAAATCGATATAGCCGTGCTGCGAACCATTCGCAATAACATGATACGGCACGCTGTTATAAATCTGCCCAGTCACCGATGCCTTCGAGCCATGCGTTAAATGCCCGCCATGGCTTAAATCCAACCCCATTATCGTGTCCCCGGGTTTGCATGTCGCAAAATATACCGCGAGGTTAGCCGGCGACCCGGAATAGGGTTGCACATTCACATACGGCACGCCGAAAAGTTTCTTCGCACGATCCTCGACGATGCGTTCAATGCTATCGATAAATTCATTCCCTCCATAATAGCGCTTGCCTGCGTACCCTTCGGAATATTTATTCGTCAAAATAGAACCCATGGCCTCGAGTACTGCCTCGGATACATAATTTTCGGACGGAATCAGCTCCAACCCTTCCTGTTGCCGTTTGAGTTCTTGTGTGTAAAACTGATAGAGTTCAGGGTCAGTTTGTTGCCACTGTTGTTTGATCATGGATTCAGTTTAACAAAACCATGTCCCGTGTCAAAACAAAACGAATTATTGCCATTGTTGGACCGACGGCAAGCGGAAAATCATCGCTTGGTATTGAACTTGCGAAAAAGTTCGACGGCGAGATTGTCAATGGTGATTCGCGGCAGATTTATCGCAGTATGAACATTGGTACCGATAAGCCGCATATCGTGAATGGCTGTGTTGAGGACATACCGCACCATCTATTCGACGTTGCTGATCCGGTTGAACTTTTGGGCGTGGCAGAATTCCAACACCTCGCGTACGAAGCGATTGACAGTGTGCTCAAGCGCGGGAAATTGCCAATCCTTGTCGGCGGCAGCGGGTATTATGTGCAAAGTGTGGTTGAGGGGTGGGAGTTTCCGCGGGTAATCCGCGACCAGCGGCTTCGCCAGGGACTCGAGCACGAGCCAACAACTACAGAATCGCTCAAGGAACTCTTCGATACACTCGCCGCGCTCGACCCGGCGACCGCCACGATAATTAATCGCAACAACAAACGCCGCCTTATCCGTGCCATCGAAATTGCCCAATCGCAAGGCGCTCGAATGCCACTTCAGAGAGTGCCTCGATACGAATCGCTGGTTATTGGGATACAAACAAACCGTGATGAACTGTACAAAAAAATTGATGCTCGAATTGACGAAATGCTCGCGAGTGGATTAGAAAAAGAAGTCCGCGAGTTAGGTGCTCGCTATGGTTGGACACCGGTGCTTCGCTCGACCATTGATTATGCGGAATGGGAGGATTGTCTGGGCACAGACGCTCGAGGCAAAATCAGTCATACAACGCTCGAACTCATCCGCGCAACATTACAAAGAAATCACCGAGCACTGGTGAAGAAACAAATGACGTGGTTTCGGAAGCAAAAACATATCCGGTGGATTGAAAATTTGGAATCCTAAATTCACATTTGAATCCGAACACCTATATCATCAGCTTGCTTCTAATAGTCTGTCAATAGCCATTCATACACTGGTTTCACAATAATTCGTTTTTTTTCAACCTTAATCTTTTCGGTTTCATCCATCGTGAGAATAAGCCCCTTTCGAACCCCCAGCTCTCCCATGGCCTCTTGTAATGCATTCAGTTCCCGTTCCCGTGTTTTGGGATGAGCCAAGCTCGATGAAACCTGCACTAACTGGTCGATATTCGATCCTTTTATAAGCAAGAAATCAACTTCAAGGCCGCTCTGCGTCCTGTAATAATATACAATTTCTTTTCGCCGCTTTAATTCAAGAAAAACCAGGTTCTCAATCAATCTTCCAACATTCTCCGAGAACTTGAACGCGAGTGCGTATACCATACCGTTGTCTATCGCATATACTTTTTTTGGTAAAATCGATTGTTTTTTCAATGATGGGTCGTACTGGTTCACCAGGAAAAATAAAAAGCTATTCTCAAGATAACGAATATAGCTTCGGGCGGTATTCACGCTTCCAAGGTGTAAAAATTGAGCCAGACGATTATAGGTCACAGGAGTTCCGGCATTACTCAAGAGATAAATGGCAAGTTCGCGCAGTGCCTGAATGTCCCGAATATCGTATCGTGTCGCAATATCTCGAAACAGAATATCATCATACACACTTTTTAATGTTTCAGGCTGGTGAAACGCTAAGTACTCCGGCATCCCACCTTCATACAGATAGCGATTAAAATGCTGTTTCAGTAATGCTCGTTTATCAGTCTCCAGAAGGTCACGGTCGCGTATCTTCCCTGTACCACAAAAAAGTAAGTACTCTCGAAATGAAAATGGGAATAACACATGACTGATATGGCGACCAGTGAGCTTTGTTCCGAGTTCTTGGCTCAAAAGCGATGCATTCGACCCAGTCAAAAAAAACTTATACCCGCTGTCTGTCATACGGCGAACAAACCGCTCCCACCCATGAACATTTTGTATTTCGTCAAGGAAAAAAATGGTTCGTTTCCCATATAATTCCATCAAAATCTCATGCAATATTGTAAAATCCTTAACTTCAAACCCAATAAGTCGCTCGTCTTCAAAATTAAAGTAGTACCCTTGATTACCCAGTTCTGCCATAATCTGGTAAAGTAACGTTGATTTTCCGGCACGGCGAAGACCTGCTATAACGACAGCGTGTGGTAATTTATAGAATGATTGTATTACCGACAAATCTTCTCGAGGGATACCCTTATTCACCGACGCGAGTCGCTTATTTTGCTCTATAACCACTTCTTTTAATAACTGTCTGTTCATAAAAATAAAAGGTTTGCATTAGTAATGCAAACTTATCATATATAGTATGCGTTGTCAATGCATACCCTCTATTTCAGCGCCTCCTTCAATAACTTCTCCGCGACCTGCGGGTTCGCCTTGCCCTTGCTTGCAGCCATAACTTTGCCAACCAAAAACTTGAGCACTTCGGTTTTACCGCTGCGATAGTCGCCTGCTGCCTTGGGTTGTTCGCTAATCACACCGGAAACAATTGCCTGCAGCTCCCCTTCTCCCGAAACCTGCGTCAAGTCTAAGCTTTTCAAAAGCTCTGTAGGATCCCCACCCGTTTCATACATCTTTGCCAAGAGCGTCTGGGCACCCGTGCTCGACACCACGCCTTTCACGATATATGCAATAAACTCGGCAAAATTCTCCTGGGAAATTTTTTCGTGGAGCGTCGAGAGTATATCACCCTGCACCATTTTCAAAACATGGGTGAGCACATAATTCGCCGCAAGCTGGGTGCCTTGTTTTACCTCATCAGCATTTAAACCCTGCTCGGTCTCGGGTAATTCACTGACTACGCCCTCAAAATATTCTGCCAACTCTTTGTTGCTCACTAACGTATCAATATGTTTCGTGGGTAATGCGTAATCATCGAGGAATCGTGCCCGCCTCTGGGCTGGCAATTCTCCTAATGAATCAGTAATCGCTTTAATATACGCGCCATCGAACTCAAGCGGTGGCATATCTGGCTCTGGGAAATAGCGATAATCGGCTTCGGTCTCCTTGGTGCGTTGAATAAATGTTTCTCGCTTCTCCACGTGCCAACCGCGCGTTTCATGCACAACCACCTGACCCTTCTCCACCAACGCCGTCTGCCGCTCAATCTCAAAATCGATCGAGTCGCGAACTGATTTAAATGAATTCAAATTTTTCAGCTCTACTTTTTGCCCAAGCGTATCCGTAGCCGATACTGACACATTTGCTTCAACCCGCATCTCACCCTTTTCCATATCAGCGTTGCTCACCTCCAGATAACGCAAAGTTAACTGCAGCTCTTGGGCGAACGCACTTGCCTCTTCACCGCTATGAAAATCCGGTTCAGTTACCAACTCCATCAATGGCACTCCCGCACGGTTATAGTCAACCAACGAATGTTGCCCCTCATGCTGCAACCGTCCCGTATCTTCTTCAATATGAATACGGCGTATTCGGACCGTTGTACCCGCTCCGCCCTCCTCTTGATTGCGATTGCTCTGGTCAGCTAATAAAACAGTCATCCGCCCCTCAAAACACAACGGCTGATCGTACTGCGTAATTTGATACCCCTTGGGTAAATCCGGATAAAAATAGTTCTTGCGGTCGAACTTGCTATGCGTATTGACCGAGCATCCAAGCGCGATACCGGTTTTTAATACAAGGTCAATGGCTTTCTGATTGGGTACGGGTAACGTCCCCGGGTGTCCCATACAAACCGGACATACATTTGTATTGGGCGTTGTATCGTGCGGATCATTGGCACACGAACAGAACATTTTCGTGGCCGTTGCCAGCTGCACATGGATTTCGAGCCCAATCGTCGGCTTTACCATAAGTATATATGAAATCCCTAGTTACTCTGATAGCTCATCACTCTACAATATCAACGCCCATAGAACGCGCTGTCCCCTCAATAATCTTCATGGCTCCCTCAACATCATACGCATTCAGATCTTCCATTTTTGTTTCGGCGATCTCGCGTACCTGTGCGCGGGTTAATTTCGCTACTTTTTTCGAGTTCGGTTCGCCCGACCCCTTTTCAACTTTTGCCGCATTCTTAATCAACTGCGCTGCGAGAGGCTTTTTGATAATAAATTGAAAACTGCGATCCTCATAGACCGTAATAACAACCGGAACCACCTCACCCATGCGGGCTTTTGTGGCTTCGTTGAACTGAACGCAAAATTGTTGAATATTAATACCTGCTTCGCCAAGCGCCGGGCCTAAAGGAGGCGCCGGATTTGCCTTGCCTGATGCAATTTGCACTTTCAACTGTTTGAGAATTGCTTTTGCCATACGTTCATTGCGTTACGATATTACGATTACCGTATTACGAAATTTACAATTTTTTAATCTCGAGATAATCCAACTCGACCGGCGTTTCTCGGCCAAACATATTCACCAGAACCTTGACATTGCCGTGCTTATCATCGACTTCCGAAATTTTCCCGTCCATATCTTTGAACGGTCCGGAATTGATTTTTACCATATCTCCTATAACCACATCAATTTTGTGCTCTGGTTCTTCCACTTTCATTCGCTCGATGATACCAAGCATCTCTTTATCAGTAATGGGCACCGGCGTGTTGCCTGATCCCACGAACCCGGTGACACGCGGCGTGTTACGTACCACGTACCACGACTCATCGCTCACCACCATTTCAACTAGTACATATCCCGGATATACGCGCTCCTCTTCAATAACTCGCTTGTTGCCCTTAATTTTGATCTTCCGTTCAGTCGGTACCAACACATTAAAAATCATGCCCTGCATGTTCATGGAATCGATGCGCTGGCGTAAATTGCGCGCTACGCTATCCTCATAGCCAGAATAGGTATGAATCGCGTACCATTGTCGTGTATTGTCAGTAATCTGCTTTGGCATATTATACGATGAATTGCAATACGGTTTGAAATACGAAATCGAGTATGCCTAGAAGTGCCGCCACGGCAATCGACATAGCGATAACAACGCCTGTTTGCTTGATTGTTTCATCCCTGCCCGGCCACTGGACTTTGCTCAGTTCAGCGCGTGAAGCCTTGAGATATTCAACGGTTGCCTGAAAAATTTTGTTCATAGTGATAGGTGTATCGTACTAGTTTACGGCAGAAAGTCAACATATTAGGCATAACGTCCCGCGCTTTATACATCCAAAAATGCCACTTCCTTAGCGTGCGATTGAATGAATTTACGCCGCGGCGCCACTTCGTTACCCATCAAAATATCGAAGTATTGATTAGCTTCCTGCGCATCATCAACAGTGACAAGTTTTAATACGCGCCGTTCCGGATCCATCGTTGTTTCCCATAACTGCTCCGGGTTCATCTCCCCCAACCCCTTATATCGCTGAATATCAACTTTCTGGGGCTCTGCAAAGCGGCTTAATGTATCTGCCCGCTCGCTCTCCGAATACGCATACTCGATCTGTTTGCCAAATGTCATCTTATACAATGGTGACTGTGCAACATAAATATTTCCCGCATCGATAAGTGGCTTAAAGTAGCGATAAAACAACGTGAGTAACAATGTTTCTATGTGCTCGCCGTCAACATCGCGATCAACCGTGATAATGACTTTGTGATAGCGAAGTTTTGTAATGTCGAACTCGTCCGCGATTGCAGTGCCGAGCGCTACTACTAAGGCCTTGATTTCAGAAAATTCGAGAATGCGGTTCAGCCGTGCCCGCTCAACGTTGAGGATTTTACCTCGCAATGGGAGGATTGCCTGGAAGCGTGGGTTGCGGGCTTGTTTGGCCGACCCACCGGCACTGTCACCCTCCACGATAAACAGCTCGCTCTTCTCCGGATCTCGGGTTGAACAATCGGTGAGCTTGCCGGGAAGTGTCAATCCTGATAACACGCCTTTTTTCAAAATAGTATCCCTCACTGCGCGAGCTTTTTGCCGCGCTTTCTGCGACAGGAGCGCCTTGCTAATTATTCGGCTTGCTTGCTGTGAATCCTGCTTAAATAATTTATACAGCTGCTCACCAACGGTGGTTTCCACAATCGTACGGACTTCGGCATTGCCGAGCTTGGCCTTGGTTTGACCTTCAAATTGAGGCTCTCGCAGACGCACCGAAACAACTGCAGTTAGTCCTTCTTGTACGTCCTCACCCGTTAGCTTGTCGTCATCTTTCCCGTATAGTTGTGCTTCTTCACCATATTTATTTAACGTGCGCGTCAGCGCAGTACGAAATCCTGTCAAATGTGTGCCACCCTCCACGGTATGAATGTTGTTAGCGAAACTTAATTGGTTACTTTGGAATCCCTCGCTATATTGGAACGCAATATCAACCTGGACTCCCTGAGATTCCTCGACGACCGAAAAGATAGCATAGCTTTCCGTATTTTCGTTTTTGTTGAGATGACGGACATATGACGAAGTACCGCCTTCAAAATAAAACGTGTAGTCAGTTGGTCGGTCTTTGTCCGCGCCGCGCCGTGAACGCTCATCTATAATACGGATCCGCAGTTTTCTCGTCAAATATGCCTGTTGCCGCAAGTGATCAAGGATGGTTTTAAGACTGAACGATGCCTCTTTCAACCCTCCCTCCTCTTTCATAAATATCTGCGAGTCAGGCTCAAACTCAACAATTGTTCCCGTACGGTCAGATGTACCAATTTCCTTAACATCGGCTTTCGGAACGCCTCGCTCATAGACCTGTTCATATGCCTTCCCGTCGCGATGTACTTCCGTGCGCAACCACACCGACAACGCATTCACTACGGATACGCCAACCCCATGCAAACCGCCTGATACTTGATATCCTTCTCCACCGAATTTACCGCCTGCATGCAACGTTGTCATGACGGTCTCAAGTGCCGATTTTTTTGTCTGCTCGTGGATATCTATGGGAATTCCACGCCCATTGTCATCGACCCGTACCCGGTTATTATCCAGCAATGTCACCACGATATTCGTCGCAAATCCAGCCATCGCTTCGTCGATACTGTTGTCGGCAACCTCCCATACTAAATGGTGTAATCCATTTACATCAGTGGACCCAATATACATACCCGGTCGCTTGCGCACCGGATCCAATCCCTCCAATACTTGAATATCTTTCGCTGAATATGAGGATAGTTTTGCAGTCATGCGGGAGTGAAAATTACCTCTTAGCAAATACTAACGAATTACGGCATTGTACATGTCGCGTAATTCCTGTTCGATCGCCCGATGCGCTTTGTTTACTTCAGTGTCGGTGAGTGTTCGGGATCGATCGCGGTACACAATATGATAGGCAACGCTTTTCTTTCCAGCGCCTACCTTTGTACCTTCATAATAATCGAATAACGATATAGATTCAACTATTGTCCCGCCTGCCGTTGTCATAGTATCAATAAGTGACTGTGATGGCACACTATTATCTACTTCAATCGCAATATCTCTCTTCGTCGGAGGAAATACTGGTGGTTCTTTATACAACGCAACGCGCATAGATGCGTCTTGAAGTACCGCAACATCGAGTTCGGCAACTGCCGTTGTTCCCTGATTATTTAAACCTCCGGCGTTACCCGCAATATCATAGTGCTGCATGGTTGCTTTGTTCGGCTGCGCGATGATTCCGGCCGGACGACCTGCAATAACAATCTGCGCGACAACGCCCTGATCGAACCATGACTGCGCTGCCTGCTTCTTGTCACCAACTGACTCGTATCGCACATCAGTGATGCCGAAATTGGCACACATAGCATCAATAGCTCCACGCAATGCAAAAAACGCCGGAGCACGATGTATATAACTACCATCCGTAACTTTCTGTGACGTAGTTGCTTCGCTGTCGAACCATGCAAGTCCAAGGCTCCATCGTTCCTGCTCGAATATTTTTCCAATCTCACACAGCTGAAATCGATCGCATTGCTTTTGATTCTCCGCGATAGCTCGAAGTAGGCACGGCAATACGCTGTGACGGACATATGCATGGCGATGGCTCAGCGTATTCTGGAGTGCGAGCCGAGAAATAATTGATTCATCGGTTGTGGTAAGTTCAACATCATCTCGATTGACGAGTGTATATGAATATATCTCGTCGAACCCGCGATTAACAAGTGATCGACGTAATTCGTTTCGAAACGTGAACGCAGGATTTGGTTCCGGAGTTTGCACGACGACAAGTGGCAAAGTCGCTGGAATAGCTTCATATCCGATCATTCGTCCAATTTCCTCGACGAGGTCTACGTCTCGTGTAAGGTCGAGTCGCCAAAACGGTGGTTGTATAGTAAGCGCTTGAGAGCCGCCCTGCTCTGCGTCTGTCACTTTGCATCCTAACGCACCGAGTATATCTGTAATTCGCTCTTCTGGAACAGCAATGCCGAGTAGCTTCCCCGGCTTTGCACGGTCGAGGCGCATGGTTGTCTGTTGTGTTTTCGCATCCTGCATTCCTGGCCACTGATCTACAACAGGTAAGGAGCGAATGGTATCTCCGCACACAGTTCGCAAAAGCTCAACGGCGCGAGCTAACGCAATGCTTGGTAAGTATTGACTGACTCCAGCGCTGAATCGCGTTGAGGCGTCTGTTTTTAATTTGATTGCGCGGCTCGTTGTGTATATGAGCTTTCGATCAAAATGCGCCGCCTCGAGCACAATCGACGTTGTGTTATCGCTAATACCAGAACCAACGCCACCCTTAATTCCTGCTATTGCAAGTGGTTTTTTAGGAGTTGCGATGACGAGGTGCGTGGGCTGCAAAGTATAGGTAATACCATCAAGACCCGTAATTTTTTCGTTTGCTTTCGCGCGTCGCACGATGATATGCGCATGATCGTCACCCTCGTGGGTAGGCTCACTGCCCTTCGTATCCTTCAGTAATGCAAGATCAAACGCATGGATCGGATTTCCCACATCCAGCATTACATAATTCGTAATGTCTACAATATTGTTAATAGCCTCAAGTCCAAGCGCCCGCAACCGATTCTGTAACCATGTCGGCGATTTTGTCACCACGACCTGTTCGACGACTTGGCATGCGTACCGGGGGCAATCGGTGACGTTTTCGATTGTCACCTTGATGCGTGGTGATGTTGACGTGCCTTGCGCACTATCGGCCTTATTGAATGGCTGACGGTATGTTTGTGCGGGCGCAAATGGATAGACTGTCTGGTTGGCATCGATAGCCGCATTCACCTCTCGTGCAATTCCTTGATGCGAATAGCAGTCTGGCGCACGGTTTGGCAACACATTAATATCCAACACAGTGTCATCCCCCACTTTTTCGATAGTCTCGATTTCAAAACTATGCATTGCTAAAATATCCGCCACATCTTGAGGGCTCACTGCGTATGCCAGATACTCTTTCAGCCAGTTATATGAAAACCGCATAATAAAATGTTGAAATAAAGTTACGAAAATTGCCGAATAACCCGTAAATCACCGACATACAATAATCGCATATCTGGAATCTGGTGCTTGATCATGATCAAGCGTTCGATGCCACCGCCAAAGGCAAATCCCTGGATTTTTGCAATTTCACCCGCGCTATAGCCGGCGTGCTTATAGACCTCGGGGTGTACCATACCGGCTCCCATAACTTCCAGCCACCGCCCCTGGAACCACATAAATACTTCAAAGCTGGGCTCCGTAAATGGGAAAAAGCTGGGTCGTAGACGCACTTTAATTTGCTCGCTTGTGACGTTCGTCTTGCTTCCTTGAGCGCTTTGAATGTCGCAAAATAATGTATTAAAAAATACCGTGAGTATACCTTTAAAGTTCGCAGCGCTAATATTAGGTCCCACCATCATTCCCTCAATCTGGTGAAATTCGAACCCGTGCGTGCGATCAGCGTTTTCAAACCGATAGGTACGGCCCGGGACAACCATACGGAATGGCGGCTTATGTGTTTCCATATAGCGAACTTGTCCGGGGCTGGTATGCGTGCGTAGCAGCCTTCGACTGTCATTCTGATTTGCAATACGCCCTGCGCGACCGATCTCGCCCGCTTCTTGCATCCAGAATGTGTCCCATAAATCCCTCGACGGATGATCTGCTGGCACATTCAATGCATCAAAATTATAATACGGTGACTCTATATCTGGTCCCTCAACAATATCGAAGCCCATTGAACTAAAGATGTCGGTCACGCGCTCAATCATTCGGCTTACGAGGTGTATATGTCCGACTGGCGTTGAAACCCCCGGTAATGTGACGTCGATAGTATGCGTTTTCAGTGCTCGCTTCTCTGCTATACCTACGCCGTGCTTCTTTTGCGCTTTCTCGAAGAGCGCTACGAGTTCCGTTCGGACCGCATTGGCTTCTTGAGCTACTGCTTTTCGCTTTGCTTCAGGAAGTTCCTTGAGTGACTGAAACACCTCGCGAATTGCCCCTTTCCTGCCGAGATAATCCCGCTCCCATTGATCAAGAGCTACAGACGTTTTTGCTGCTGCAAGTTTTTTGACAGCAGCTTTTTTTAGCGCCAATATCGGAGTTTTCACGACTTTCTTCTGTTGTTTACGCTTCGTTACCATAATTCGTTTATTCATGCTCATGCGACCCTGCCAACGCAAGGTCTACGAATACTATCATACCAAAAAAAAGCGCTCCGGTCAGAATAGTAAGAGTTCGTCCTTGCTGGAACGCTAACAATCCAACAACAAGACATGCAAGCAAAAACGTTCGGCGTAGCACTACGGGCAATCTGCTCTGTCCTCTGCCAGCAATCAATGTATAGAAAAAACCGATTACGCCGAACATCGATGCAAGTATGCTTAGATAGAAAAACAAAAAACCAATAAAATCCAGTGCGCTCGGATCTAGAGAGGTAATAAAAAAATAGGCGGCGGCAAAGCCCAACCCCGCACATACCAATAATCCGATCAGCGCAATTACTCGGTTCATGTGGTTCGTTAACTATAGTCGATTTCGTTACTACGGGGACGACCGGGCTCGAACCGGCAACCTCCACTGTGACAGAGTGGCGATCTAACCAATTGATCTACGCCCCCATTCGCTAATTCCACAATTGTATTATATTGTAAAATGCATTACGTTTCCGCTCCAAATAATACCGATATGACACATTCTTGTACATAAATTCGAATAAAGCAATACTATCGTACGCTGCAAATGCTAATTCGAATCCTCCCCCTGGTTTCACTTGCAATGAACCACCTGTTACTATCTTTGCTGCCTGAAGCTGTTTATGGAGTTCTTTGAGAAAAACGCGACTACCGCTGGTAAAGCGTGAATGGAATGCTCGTCCAATCGTATTATTCCGATTCTTTCTTTTGTATTCAACGTACACAACCCCTCCGTCACCATCAAAGTATCCTCTCACCAGATGTTTTAGATGCTGTCTCGGTATATATGTAGGAAACTCGATCCGTAAACTTTTATTTGGGATCACTCCGTACATGGAAGTCAGTACCATCACCATATGCTTGCTA
>Ga0075983_112_pt1 | contig 15918 bp, 15 predicted proteins | sample RifGroA2_FD_68059 | JGI IMG/M metagenome (GOLD analysis project Ga0075983, IMG submission 68059) | Parcubacteria bacterium GW2011_GWA2_47_8 | reverse complement strand
TTATCAAATTCTTTATTGAGCGAACCTCCGGCGCAATCGATCGAACGGTTTTGATAATCACCTCTGCGTGTTTTTGGTCCAACCATTCGCGATTAAAAATGCTGGGAACTGCAATAATAAGATCGGTGCCCTTTACTTCAAGGGCGCGAGTGCATTTGAACCACGTATTGAATATCGCCTTGGAGATTATAAGCTCAAGCTCCGCGAGCGATGCGTCCCATATTTCTTGTGCATTCATTGCATGAGGTTATCCACATCCATAGTACCTGAAAGTGGATAGGAAAAGCAACCCCCTGATAAGTTCTGGATAACGCTGTGCATAAAATCTGGATAATTACTGGATATACAGGGGAAATGTTGGTAAGCTGGGCTTATATGTTATCTCGGATGTATCGACTGAAGCGGCGCGACGTCGAACAGGTTTTTGCAAACGGCCGCAGCAAGCGTTCGCGTTTTTTTATGGTGAAATGGACTGATGGGCATGACGGCGGCTCCCAATTTTGTGTTGCGCCAGGGAAAAAGATTGCCGCCAATGCCGTAGCGAGAAACCGTGTCAAACGGCAAATCCGTGCTATGCTGTATGACGTGCGCGACCAGGTTCGGCCCGGGGTGCATTGTGCGGTTGTGGTGATGGCACCGATAACGCGAGAGGAGCGAGAGGCGGCCGTGGCTGACCTCAGCGGTTTATTAAAAGAAGCGAGACTATTACAAGGAGATAAATAAATATAGACTTGCGGGCTACTTTTAAAAGTTTTCGCGCCCCCGCCCCTCGAAGTACCGCGCGTCGATTTCCCTGCGAGAAATCGCGCGCTAAGCTCTCGACTGCTCGCACGCCAACGGCGTGACCATGCCGAGCAGTCTCCGAGGTTTACTTCTCGGGGCGGTGGCGCGGATTATCTGAAAATATACACAGTACCTAATTATTAGTATCAGCATATATGCAACGAATCGCCATTATTGCAATCTCGCTATATCAGCGTACGCTGTCGCCCGATCATGGGCCACTGCGGGCGTTTCGGGCGCAGGGGATGTGTCGGCACCATCCTACATGTTCGCAATATACGAAAGAGGCAATAGAGCGATTTGGGATTGTGCGCGGGGGGTGGCTGGGGGTGCGACGCATTGCCCGCTGCTCGCCGTTTCACGATGGAGGGATTGATCCAGTGCCACGGCGTCTTGGCCGGCTGGCACATAATCAGTAATTGTATTTGGTCCAATGTCGGAATTTTTCAATCTCGCACTTGTTCAGCCGCTGTTTAACTTACTGGTATTGCTCCAGAGCTTTATTCCTGGGGGTGATTTTGGTATTGCCGTTATATTACTGACCATCCTCGTTAAAGTGATTTTATTCCCACTCAACCAGAAAGCGATTTTGTCCCAGCGGGATTTGCAAAAGCTTCAGCCCCAACTACAGTCAATTCAGCAGAAATATAAAGACAACAAGGAAAAACTCGCGCAGGAAAGCATGAAGCTATACAAAGACCACAAGGTGAATCCACTGGGCGGGTGTTTGCCGCTCTTGATCCAGTTACCGATACTATTGGCGCTTTTCCAGATATTTCGAACGATCACGACCATTGATCTGAATACACTATACTCATTTATTCCCCGACCAGAGGCGATCCATACGACATTTCTTGGCATCGTTGATCTCGGTAAGGCGAGTATCGAGCTGGCGATTATCGCCGGTGCCCTTCAATTCATACAAGCGAAATTTATGCAGCAACGGCAGCAATTAGGGGTCACGCCGCAGAAAGATGGCAAGAAAGACGATTCGGGCAAGGAGGGGGCATTCTCGATTGTTCAGGAGCAGTACTTATGGCGCGGCTATAAGAAAGCTTAAGAGAAGGTTGTTCATGTCTATGAGGCACGCTCTGCGGCGCTTCGCGTATAGTTCACTTCCACGGTAAGCGCTGCAGCGCGAAGCCGAGGGCGCATGACCCAATAGTGCAGCGAGCCACGAGGCTGATGACGAATGGACAGGGACAACGCTCTCAATTTTTCTAACACTTGACAATGCTTTCGAAACAAATCGCAGCAAATTCAGCACTATCAGGAGGGTCGCGGATTATTGGGAATATCATTTCCTTGGTTATTGTAGGGTTGATTGCGCGGACGCTATCGCCTGCGGAAGTGGGGGACTATTTTACGATTATTGCGTTACTATACACGTTTAGTTTTTTTGCTGACCTGGGTCTTTATTCGTTATTGGTGCGTGATATTTCACGACCTGATGTTACGGGCCCCGAGGAGTCGCGCATTGTAAGTACGGCGTTTTCGCTACGGGTGGGCGCGTTGGTGGTGGCACTGGCTGCAGCGATTGTTGCGGGATTTTTGTTTCCGTATTCGAACATAGTACGCCTGGGCATCGTCATCGGCACGCTGCACATTTTTTTCTTGAGCGCGTCGCAGGTGCTCATGGGCGTGTTTCAAAAATATTTGAAACTGGGGCGAGTTGCTGTTGCTGAATTAATTGGCCGCGTGGTGCAGCTGGGGATGGTGTGGGCGGTGGTGCAGTATGGGTGGATGGATGGGGGATTACTGGGGTTGATCGCCGCGCTTATAGCTGCTGCAGGAATTAGCTTTGTGCTGAATGTTGTTGGAGCGCACAAGCTGGTGCCGTTTCGTTTTCGAGTTGATGTGAGCGCATGGATGGCAACTGCGCGCACAGCGTTGCCTCTTGGCACTGCAGTCATTATCACCGCATTGTATTTTCGGTTAAGCACGCTGTTGCTCTCGGTATATAGCGGCCCTGAGGCAGTTGGTATATACAATATCGGATATCGGGTGCTTGAAGCGCTTATTTTCTTTCCGGCAATGTTCGTGGGACTTGTTATGCCACAGTTGTCGAATTACGCAGTGGCTGATCGGAAACGATTTCAGGCGTTGTTTCAAAAGACGCTCCATGTATTGTTATTTTTAGTTGTGCCTGTGGTGATTGGGCTCATCATGCGAGCGCGAGACATTGTGGTGCTTTTGGGAGGGGAGCAGTACGCGGCGTCGGCGCCAGTGCTACAAATATTGTCAGGAGCCATTGCGATGATTTTCATCGGGGCGCTACTGGCAAACGCCATGATTGCCCTCAATAAACAAAAACTACTCGCATGGGTCTATGGCGGTGGCCTTGTATGTAATATTATTGTCAACGTCCTGGTGATTCGTCAGTATTCATATATTGGCGCGAGCTGGGCAACATTCAGCACCGAAGCGTTAGTCACAGTGCTTATGGCAATTGTGCTTGTGCGCCAGGCAGTATCGGTGTGGCCGCGACTCACCAGCGCATTTCAGATTGCCGCAGGGGGAGGTGTTATGAGCGCGACACTGGCTCTCACAAGAGATGTGCATATTTTGGTCGTGATTCCTATCGCTGCGATAGCGTATATTGCCGGATTATTCGTGACTGGGGGGCTACGCAAAGAATTATGGCGGTTCTGAACTGGGCATTTTTAGTCGTTCTGGCATATATCCCGTTTCAACTAGCGCTCAATCCGACGCCAGGTATTGATTTGTTAAGTATGCGGGTGGTGATTCCGATATTGTTTGTGTGGTGGTTGGGGAGAGGACTGGTTCGCGGCGTGGTACGCATGGCGCTTACACCACAGACGTTACTGGTGTGTGGATTTCTACTGTTTATGGTAGCAAGCGTGTTCGTGGCAGATCAGCCCGGTCTGGCTGTGAGGCGGTTGCTCTACTGGGGATCGATTATGCCGTTGTACTTTGTTGCTGCTGATGTGTTGCGTGAGCGAGCGATGCAACTACGAGTGGTGCGTGCGCTGATCGGCAGCGCAGTTGTTGCGGCAATCATCGGAATCGTGCAGTTTTTTGGGCAGTTTGTGGTTGCCAGACATATATTTAGCGATGCCGTGGGGTCCAGCGTATCAATCTATATGCAATGGTGGGTGGCGCATATCGGCCCGGCGTTTTGGGGGCAGAACCTCACGGCAACCGTTGGCGACTATCAGAGTCTACTCGTGAATATTGGAGGCAATACGATGATGCGTCTCGTGTCGCTATTCCCGGATCCTCACGTTGCTGCATTTTTTTTCGCGCTCATAGCACCACTGTGCTTGGTCGTTGTACTGGACCCGGTCATTGCGCTTTCGCGCCGCGTTCGATATGCCGCGTATGGTCTGATGCTACTAGTCGCAGTAGCACTGACATTCAGTCGCGGGGCATATCTGGCAATACTGTTAAGCGCCGCATTACTGGCACCATTTGTATGGAAATTGGTCCAGGCGCATACACATATACAGATGCACTGCATAAGCCGTTGGGCGCGAACGGCTCTCGCCACCGTCTTAATCGCTATCGTCGTTGTCCTGATTACCCCTACCCCTGGCAACGTCATTGCCGCCCGCTTATACTCCTCATTCCATATTCTCGACAATTCGGTCTCCGGAAGAACCGACATCTGGCGCGAGGCAATTGCCGTTATTCGCCAACGCCCGCTGTTAGGCGTGGGATTGGGTAACTACAACTTCTACCTCGAACCAGCAGCCGACTTCAGAACCCCCATATACGCACATAATATGTATCTAGATGTTGCTGTAGAGATGGGCGTACCCGCAGCCATCCTCTGGGCTATGCTGCTTATATACGTGATTATAGATGGCTTACTAGTGGCATTACGAGCTGGGGGGGGCAGGGCTGCTGGCCTCGCCACGCCACTATCATCCCTCGCCCTAGCCACAGCCTCCAGCACCCTCATATTCGCGCTGTATGCCCTCGTAGAGACGCCACTATACTCGCCGGGCGTGTTGTCTGTGCTTCTGGTGATGATTGCAATGGGAGCTGTTGCGAATGGCGTCTATTTACAAGCTCCTAAACGAGAAAAACGCCGCCACCCAACTGCACGAAGCAGTGAGTGACGGCGTCTTCCGATTTACCCGAATGAGCGCGCTAGGATCTCCTCGTTCCTAGCGTTTTGTATCTATGTCCACCTCCATCCTTAAAGAGCTCTTGGCCGCTCGCCTTGATACGTCATAGGCGATTTGGCTGCCATTCCGACAGACTTCTGGATGGCTGCCCGAACTCGCAAGAGCGGGACAGTCAAGCCACCACGAGTCGTTGGGAAAGACGTACAGCGCGTACTCTTTCCCTGGGTCCAGGTTGGTAATCCGGATTGGCCTTCCAAAAACTTCCGGAGAAACAACCCGCCAATTTTGAGCGAGAATGTCGTTGATCCCACCAGGCGGTGCAAGGGTCCATAGGATCCACCCGCAAGGAACATCGTTGCGGGGGAGCCACAGGTTTGAGAACTGTGTCTTGCAACCAGGGGGCTTAGTGGCGTCATCGATGCCAAGGAGACGACGCTGGGCATCATCAAGGGGTTTAAACTTGATGGTCCAGCCGTCTTCTACCACGATGACTTCGACTGGGTATTGTGCGTGGCTATGAATAACCACGCAATCCCAGTGACTAAGGTCGTGCGTGCATCCGGTTTGGTATATTTGTGCATCTACGACTGTTTGCCAACCGTAGAACAGCGCTACCACAAAGGATGCAAATCCCAGCAAGGACGGAACCACTTTTGCAAAGTTTTTGTCTAAAGTTCGGGCAACAACGACGACGATGCCTGCTCCGACAAAAAACCATGCAGCCCAGTAGTTTGGCGAATGGGCGATCCCAAGACCGAGGCCAACCCCAATGGCAATGATCATGTAGACCATACCACCGAGGGTATAACCCGTGGTGTTGGGTTTAGTTCCGAGTTCGACAGCGCCCAAGATCCCAGAGACAATGAACCATACCAATGGGATTATCCCTGGAATTTGTCCTTGGAATGCGAAAACCGATGCGAGCGCCGTGGGAATAGCAATTAACAGCCCCACAGCCGTCTTCATCATATTCTTTTTCATTACGCCCCTTTCATTGCCTTAACCGCGCTCACCACTGCATCTGCGATCTCCTTGATCGGCAGATTGAGCGTGGTAATCTGCTCCTTTATCTTGTCCGCGTCGAAGAATTGGAGCTTCGCTGCCTGCAGTGCGGACTCATAAGAGATGCCGGGATTGTCCAGCCTGATCAGGGCAATTGCCCTATTGAGTCCTTCCGCCATTCTTCTCACTGCGCGATTTTTCAGATTAGCAACCGTTAACTCCTGCTGCGCCTTTCTTGCCTGTTCGTCTCCCGTGACATCATTGAGACGAAAATCATGGCCAATGCCCCACAGGAGAGCGTGCTTATCAATCCCCAGCACAGGGAGGGGGACACCAGCAGCTTGACCAAGGGGAAAACCCTCCTTGATCTTTCTGCTAAGCTCGGTCTTTGCTGCTAGTGCTTGATCGTAGTCCATGCCTTCTAGCGCGTGACGAGCAGTTTCTTTGATGACAAACAAGAACTGCTTCTCTGGATCATCAAGAAACAGATACAGCCACAAGAACCTAGGGTTGAAGGGCATAGCTGCATCAATTTCTACCTCGCCTGCTGGCGTGCCATCATCCGCGTCAATCGTTGGAACCAAAAACGGTGGTATTTCCATCGGGGTACGTTTTAGGTTGGTCGCTGGCTCGATTACTTCCGTTACAAACGGAAGTACCCAATTAAACCCCTGGATCTGTTCCAGGGTTTGTTCATTTAGGTACTTTACCAAGCGGCCCTCATATGGAGGGCTATTCCTAAAGCCTGCGATTCCTAAGGCCACTCCGGTAAGCCCGAAAAATGTAGCCAAGATAGACCACAAACTTGCCTGTAGACCAATGAAAAAACCGGTAACGATGGTTCCAAGTAGCGCTATGGCCGCCGAAGATATCAAACGTGTGCGGAGCTGGATAAAACGCTCCCACGGGCTCATTATGGTTACCGGTGCAACCGGATCTGGAAAAACTACCCTGATTTACAGTTCGCTTCAATTTGTCAAACAGCCGCCAACATGATTGAATTATTGCATATTTTTCATAAAAAGTCAATACTGACACACTTCACTTCTGCGCTATAGTGTAATTAATGTATGTAACAACAATCCTTGGGCTATTTTTGATTATCAGCTGGCTTGTTGTTTTTTCCATTATCGCGCACCGCAAGCTGGAATACGGCATTTTAGCAATACTTTTATTATTGCCCGTGTATCATTTTCGCCTCAAGATAGGATGGGTACCAACTACGGTTCTCGAGCTGATGATCTATATAGTTGCTGGGGAATCACTTCGGCAAGTGTTTCGCGAGAGGCCTCTCACGCCGCTCTATGAACGAATCATCAACCTTGCATACTCTTTTCTAGGTGGTATTGAGAAACGGAGATCTATGTTTTGGGCTCTACTATTATGGGTTGGCCTCCTAACATCTGTTGCTATTTCAACAGACCTGTCCAGCAGCATGGGTATTTTGAAGGCTTGGTTTTTTGACCCTATGCTTTTTGTGGGAATCGTTTATTGGTATTTTCGCAAACTTGATAAAGACAAGAGAGGACAATTATTAGATAATGTAATTAATGCAATTGCTTTGTCTGGGTTGATTACCAGCATCATAGCGCTAGCTTACTACTTCACCGGTAACACTACTTTCGACGGCCGCCTCGCGTCTTTCTACGATTCACCAAATCAGTTGGCGATGTTTCTAGAGCTGACTTTTCTAACTGCACTATTCGTGTCGCCAAGAGGATACGTTGCGAAAAAGCACATCCGTATAGCCTTTGCATTAATTATCGGAATAGTAATTCTGTTGACTCAATCTACAGGTGCCTTATTAGGGGTTTTAGGCGCGCTTTTTGTATTGATTATTATCAAGACCATGGTAAATAAAAAATATGTCATAATTAAGACTATTTTATTTGCAAGCATGGCGATTGCCGTATTGTTACCAGCCTTATCTCTTTCGCCAACAACATCCCTTCGTATTGATAAGTTTTTTGGAGAACACTCTTCGGTGACCTCGCGAACGCAAATTTGGCGCAGCGCTATTACAATTGGCGTAGATCATCCCGTGTTGGGCATAGGCCCCGGCACCTTTCAAGGGCATTATCTCGAGTATCAAAAAGGGTTTTCTCCTTATTTAGAATGGGCGGCGCCTCACCCCCATAATTTGTTTCTGACAACCTGGCTATATGCTGGTTTTCTGGGGCTGGTCGCCATACTTGGCATATTGGTAGTAATGGTAAATCGAGTGAGCTCAAATTCTAACGATAATCCTCGGCTGAAGCTACTCATTCTATTGGTTATTATGTCATCACTAATTCATGGCTCTGTGGACACCGTTTTTTGGTCGAACGAGCTATCTGTAATAACCACGCTCTTACTTACAATGGGTTACAGTCAAAGAAATTAACCCCTGTGTGAAAGGCACTTCCATTAAAACCACTTCCCTTACAGGGCCCGATTTTACATGGGTCTGAGTTGCAAGTCCGATTAAAATCATCCCAATCCATGCCGATGTCCATCCCGACAGGATCGCCAATCAGAATATTTGCCCCTAGTTTATTTAAGGCTGTTTTATAGTCCGGGCAGCTGTGAATACGATTACAGTCTAAGGTATTACACTGACTTAAAAAGTTGCCACGGGGGTCCCAATCGCCAATCCACCTCATTATGCAGATTTCTTTTTTGCCAGTATTTATACCACAAGCATCCGGCTCACATACGTCGGCAATTTTGTCTTCCCCAGTAGTTAAGAAGGTGAAGTTGGGGACTAGCTTATCATAATGCTCGCAAGATAGGATTGAGCTAGATTCATTCGCCGGGCCTTTGCATAATAGGCCAGCCTTCTCTGCGATAGATCGAGGTTGGCAAACAAGATCAGGCGAAATGGGCCTGTCCAGCCATATGCAACCCCCGTTTACGACACTACAGGAGTCTAGGCCACAGGCGCGCTCCTTGATCCTTGATTGCTGACTCTGGTTTATTTTTCCGAAGTCATATAAAGCATCTTTTGTATAATCAGTACAATTTTCAATCAAATTACAGTTTGCAGACTCGATAAAGCCTGCGAGCCGTGGCTCTCTTAGCTGCACAAGCTCAGGATTGATAGTAACTAGGATTAAATATGAGGCCAGCAACAGGACAACGGCGCTCAATGTTGCGACGATACGTTTTTTGGCAGAGGCGATCATATTCGCGTTACCCCCCGCAGACGTCCACTGGGCACCGGCGATGATGAGGTTGAATAATGCTGCGATGCCAATGATTGAAACGCCAAAAATAAATGCATAGCGAATAACATTGCCTATCGTAGACGTGGCAGTTAAGGTTTCGCCGCCCACAATAGGATATTTTGTTTCAAGGGGTTTTTGTAGTTCAAAGCTACGATCGCCTGCACGAAGGGCGTTCCTGGGGCAAACATCAAACGGAGTGGTTTGCCCAGCCTTTTTGATAGAAAACGCTGCGATTAGACGGGCGCCCGTATCGAATTCTTTTTCTGGTTTAAACTCTTTGCACTTATCTCCAACCTCTTCTAGGGTCGTTCCTACGCCATTAGTATCAATACTCCACACACATTTATCTTGGGGTCCATACGTGTAAGGGTATTTTGTGCCGTCAAACTGATATCCCATTCGGTCAGGATTTTCATCACCCTGAGCGTTTTTTACTGAAAGCGGCCCGATGAACTTTACTTGTTCGCAGGCCTTGGGCGTCTGCGCCTGTACGACTATTGAAAGGCTAAATAATAGAAAACTACAAAGAAGACCGAAAGAAAATCTTCGGACCGTATTCCTTAATGCCTCCCTTCTATATATATAATTTGTGAGCTTTTTACGCATATTATTAAAACATATCCTCTATGAATTTAAGGGGGTCGCGGAGCGCCTCATTAACAAGGATGATGATAATAACAACAACTGCCAGTTGAAGAACAAAAGGCAGCACCGCCATAATTACAGGCTTCAGCGCCTGCATTAAGAATTGTTTTGCCGCCTTTTTTGTGTTTTCCTTGACAAGCGACATTGCTTTGCCCAAAAACCCACCAGCGCTGGTATCCTCATTGGCCTCTCCACTATTTCCTTGTAGAAAATCAAGTCCGAACACAGTGTATCCGAGTTAGTTCCATTATTCATCATCTTTCTGCTGCGCCTCATTTCCCTCCGCGAGCTCTTTTTTCGCCTGCTCTATCTTTAGAATCTGCTCCGGGTCAGACGTAATTATCTGGTCTTCGGAGTAGGAGGCAACCACCTGAATTGCGACGTGTTTTAATCCCGCAAAGAAGATGCCGGTGCCTACGCTTGACTGTAGCAAAATCATCTTTTCCTCGTCAGTGAGGTTGAATGTCTGCTGCACAATGTCGATGGTGGCAGGGGATTGTTTAAACAATAGTTGCAGCGAGGAGTTGGTGATGATCGGCTCGCCGTAGCGGCTGCGCAGGAAGTCAGCAACGTCTTGGGTGATGGTCGTGAGTCCAAGATAGTATTTTCGAGCGCGCTTTGCAATGCTGAATAAGAACGATGCCGATTCTTCGTGCTGTAACAGCCACCAGGCCTCATCCACGAACAAAATGCGTTTTTTGAGCTTGTAGCGAATACGTTTCCAAATGTAGTTGAGGATAATAAACATGGCGATCGGGCGCAGGTCCTCTTCCATGTCGCGGATGTTGAATACCACGAGCTCTTTATCAATTTCGATGTTGGATTGATGGTTGAAGAATCCTTCGAACCTGCCGGTGGTATATTTTTCGAGCTTAATGGCAAGCGATTTGCCGCCCTCAAGGTCTTGGAGAATATCTTGTAGGTCCTTTAATATTGGCGGCGTTTTTTCGTGGAAGTTTGGAGTTTCTGGCGTAATGTCGCGACTGGCATATGCTTCGCGGATCGCTTTATCTATAATGGCATCTTCTTCGGCCGAAAGGCCGCCTAACATAATGCGCGTGATATTTACTAAATCCACTACCGCCTCCCGTAGTACGTTACGCGGGTCCTCGCCTTCGCGAACTGGAGGCAAGTCGAAAGGATTAATATGGTGTTCACTGGATAGCGAGATTTTGAGGAATGAACCGCCAACGGTTTGAGCCAGATATTGGTATTCATTTTCCGGGTCGATGATGATAATGTCGGCGCCTTGCATCATGTAACGTAAGATTTCCAACTTTATCGTGTATGAGTTGTGCACGAACATGCCGCCATGGCCAGCCAAAAATACCTCGTTATCCACCGTTAAGTCATACACATATTTGTCGCGTTTATTGGCGATTTTTTGGATTTTGGCGATAGGATCCCAGAATAAATCAGCGTTTACGAAGCGTTTCAGTGAGGCGAGCGCTTGTTTGGTTCTCGCAATGGCAGGCGCTTGTTGATCGTAGATGCGCTGGCAGCGCGCAATATCAGTTTTGAGCGTGGCGTAACGTACTGCGCCGCTGGGATTATCGATGATGTACGCTTTCGTTGTTGTGCTAAACGTCGTGAGGCGCGTGCCAGTGTTTCTAATGCGTGCTTCAAGATCGTATTTGATATTAGCGAGACTATACGAGCCAATGCCGACTATGCGAGCTGCAGCAAACACATTATGTGCATGTGATTGCACCTCTTGGTTTTTCATTAGTCGCCATGTTTGTCCCATCTGCTGCCAGAGGGCGCGGTTTAGCTCTTTGTGCTCCGCTCCCACCGCTATTATCTCGCGAAGTTCTGGTAGCGAACGTATATATGCGGTGCGTCGCTCTTCGGCCTCATAACAGCGGATCTGAAATTCAACCTCACTGATAATTTTATTCAACATTTCCCGCGATGGCTTGAATCTGGCTCGAAGGAGAGGGCATAATAGCGCGTTGTTTATTCCATATAAAGCAAAGCCAAAATTGTCGTAAATGGCTTGAAGATACGGCTTCATTTCGGGAATAACATCAACATTGGTATTGGGTGCTACTTGTTTCGCGAGCAACTCCCCCAACTTGTCATTCTTTGTTTTTGTAAGGAATCCAATAAGATACTGGAATCGTTCTAACTGCTCACGTCCCGAGATCGCAATTCGCCAGTAGGTCTTTTTACGCTTCCAATCAGAATTGGTGGGCATTTTCTTTATTTTTTTGATTCGGGCGACTATACCGAAACGATAGAGTAAATATGAAAGTCCCGACGCCAAATCTTTTGATTTCGTCGTTGCGCTAACGCTACACTTTTCAACGCCGCCATCCCCCTCATAATATGCAGAAAGATAGGCCGCAATTGCTTGGTTATCAAGGTCTACGAGATAGGAGGGAATATGCTTTGTGCCGGATGTGCCAGTTAGACCAAGGCGGCGCGCCCGAGCGACAAGCCCTCTATCTTTAATATATATGCCATGCACTTTTACGAAGTTTGTCCCGGGTTCGTCTTTCAAAGACCAAGAATATTTTGTAATGTTTAGTGTTTTTAGGCATTCATTGATGATTAATAAAACTTTTGGATCTGTATTACTAATATATATTGCTCGCAAAGTCACATTTCCTTCTGATGTGATAAGGCCGGCAAGCGTTTCAAACGCGTATTCCTTCACCACTGCATTTTGTCCGACAAACGGGGATATTTTTTGTGTACGGATGACTCGAGGCAACGGAATAAATGCACCTTCGCGCACTTCGGACATCTTTGCGTCTTGCACTATTCCGTCCTTTAATATGACCATATTATGGTCGCCAGTAGTGGTGATTTCGCGACCGCTTTGGGTTTGTAACTTGTAAAAAGTATCAGGGGCTTTTTTACGCATTGCAACAGTAACGCGCGACCACGAACCCCTCATGGACTTGTCAAATGCATATATCTCAAGACCGGGAGGGAATAATATACCCTCGATTTCTCGATCAATGGGGATAGTGCCATGTTGTTTTGCATACGATTCAACGAGTCTACCAATCTGGGTGAGTTGCATTTTTTCATTTACTCGGCATAGGACACGCTCGGACCCCCTTATTGTCTTCCCCGAGCCGCTCTTTCCGAATACTACCTCATTGGCGTTCTCTAGCGAAAATCTGTCAAATAATATGAGCGAGTTGTTATGCCTATTTACTCCATAGAGAATCCCTTTGTTCGAGCTCAAGTCAGCAGACACAAACGGGAACGATGTTGAAATTGGCCCGGTGTTCATTTGCGAGTTGATGAGCAGTCGATCCTCGGAAATAGGCAATGTCGTATTAAACCCTTCTTGTTGCTGGAATGTCGCCAGGCGCGACTCAATGAGCCGGTTTTCCAAAATTGACTCGATTTCTTTTTCGAGCGTCTCGACTTCCTCTTCGGAGTTACCGTAGACAGTCATATAAATGCCGAGGCGGAAGAATCGTTCGCGGCCTTGTTGGAGGGAGTCGCGCAACCGTTCTATGTCTTGGAGTGCGGTATCAAGAACAGGGGATCGCACGAGTCCTTTTTCTTCCCGCTGGCTTACCTGGGCTTGAATTTTAGCGAGCTGGCTGGTCATGCCTTTGAGCACCGCGGTTGTGTCTGCGGGATGTATGAAAATTGAAATATCATGCATGCGGTTCAGGTTGATGATTGGCGCAAGCCAGGCAGTTCGCACAAAACGCGGGAAGTTTGCCACGAACATGGTGCGGCAGAAGCGCTTGCCGATTTGCAGGGAGTTCGGGGTTACGAGCACCGCAGATGGCGCAATAAATTGTTGGAAAGCTTTTACACCCTGGGCGCGAAGATCCGCAGCTGACAGTGTGTCAACCGTTGAAACGCCCGACTTCTTGCCTTTGCCGCCGAACTTGAACGAAAACAACCCCCCTTTTTTCTTTGCGGGTTTTTGTGGCGCTGCCGCTGGCGGGGCGCTTTGCGCGGGCTGTGGTGGAGTCGCAGCTACCGGTTGGGTTGTGGCCTGCGCCCCTGTTAAGGGCGCTTGCGGTGCAACTGGTGGTTTGTTTTTCGAAAATAGTCCCATAGTGTTGTTATTGCTATTGTTGCTGGTGCGACGCTTGTGCGGCCTGCATGCCCGGGTCATTTGTCTCTAGTGGCGCCTCGTCACCCATATCTTGAAAATCGCCCTGGCCGATTGACTGCGCCAATTCCATGACGTTCTGCTTCTTTTGCCGCATCTTATCTGCCGGATTGTATAAGTTGTAAAATAATTCGATGAGCTCGGTGGTATTCAGCGGTTCTGCTCGAATTTCCATTGCCTCAAGACCGATTTGTACGTGTTTTACTCGCTGCCACAATTGGCTTTTCAATTCTTCGAATTGCGATTGCGTGTAGTGAAGGCCACCGGACAGAGATCCGAACAACCCTTTTGCGCTTTCTGATGGGGAAAAGGGGATAACAATGTAGAAATACTTGGAGATGATATTGGATAATTGAATCAAGCTCTGGACGAAGTCGATATATTCGCGCGTCTGGAGCTTCAGCAGTTCATTCTCTTGATTTTGCGCGCGCTCTTCGAGCGATAATAGATAGTCGTCGAGGTTTAACTGCCGAGAGTTGACCACAATTTGGAGCGGGAAGTCGAGCGAGTTGAGAAAGCTTTGATAGCGAAACACCAATGATTCCTGCTCGATTGCTGATTTGAGGGCGAAGTTGACCGATGATGTCATAAGCACAGCGCGCAACCCGCCATTTTTCAAAATGACAACGCCGTTGCGAATCTCTGCAACTTCGAGGAATCGTGATGATGGGGGGGCGTTTCGGATATTGATGGCCATGCTATGTGTCGATATTGAGCATCTCGCTAATTTCTTGAACGCGCTCCGTTGTAGCAATGCGCGGCTGTTGTTGGTTTTGCGTTTCAGGAGTCTCGACAATTTTGATGTGAATGTTGGGGATGATTTGTTCCGGAGCAGTTCCGGCGTCAGTAATATCAGCATCCAGCTCTTTTTTCCAGACATATGTTTGTGAGTTGCCCATGTAGTGGAAGATGGAGCTCGTGAATGCAGTCATTGGCCTCCCGTTGACTTTGTAAAATGAAAAGAATACGGCAACGAGGAATACCGGCGTTGCCAATGCAATCCAAAAAATAAATTTCAAAAACATGAACATGATGAATAGGAAGCCGCAGACCGCCAAAAACAGTACCACCTGTGCAAACGACAGCGGACCGAGGATTCGGTCTTTTGCCTGCATAAATTGTGGGACTTCGTATTGCTCCATGTTTTATTGTATGGTTGGACCTTATTTTACCACAGAATCGTTTGTTGCCCTAGCGGGTTGTGGGGGTGGCGCCTGTTGTTGCGATTGCTGCTCTTCGAGCTGTTTGTATTCCGCAACCACCTGTTCGAATGTTTTATCGCCCGCGTACAAATCACGGATAAATCCTTTGTATTTAGCGAAGACGAACTCATTGAGCTTGGAGGCAATGGCTTGGGCGACCGCGCGGTCTACCTGAAGACTTTTTTCAATGGCTGGAACTATATTTTGCATTGGGAGCTGGCCGAAAAAAATTTTGGTTACGATCCGTTCGAGCAAAATAAATTGTGCTGGATCAAGGGAGGGAAGGCACTCTTTCAGATTGTAGGAATGAAGGTATTCTTGGAGGCTATTAGGTAGCGAAGACTGGTCTCGATTTGATATTGTAACAACAGTGTTTCGATTTTTATTTTCCTCATAGAGGGCATCAAAAAATTTAACATATGGACCAAAGAATAACCTAATTGCTTTAGCAAGTTTTTCGGCGAGCGGAAGACTTTGGTGTAATTCTTTTTCAAATATTCTCGGAAGATCGTTGAATGCAAGCTCGCCAACATAGAGTTTCCGAACGACTCGAGAAAAAAGAACGAGTTGGTCACCAACCAAATTAAATTCTGTTTGAATCGAGTGAATTTTACTAAAACTTTCTTCAGAAAATAAGAAATTCTTAACTTCGCCAGGAAGTTGCTTCATTTTTTTTACTGTGCGTGCGGCGTCCTCATTTGCAGGGATCATACGGGATAAGTGCCACTTATTACTTGAGCGTTAGCGTTGGCGATGCGCGCAGTGACGGCTGCGATACCAAGAGGGGTGGTGATTCCAAGTTGTCCAGCAAGCGCAGTTATTGCAGCAGGATTTCCATGCAATCTCGTGATGGTATCTTTGTAATTCGTTAGCCCAGCAACGTCCTGTCCGTC
>Ga0075983_137_pt1 | contig 16480 bp, 16 predicted proteins | sample RifGroA2_FD_68059 | JGI IMG/M metagenome (GOLD analysis project Ga0075983, IMG submission 68059) | Parcubacteria bacterium GW2011_GWA2_47_8 | reverse complement strand
AAAACGCACGCAGGCGAAGCTATTAGTGGACTATTTAAATAGTCACGGCAAACGCGCTGAGTATATCTCATTTCCGCGATATGAGAAGAATTTGTTTGGCCAGATTGTGGGAGAATATCTTGATAAACAATATGGCGACTTCACACAAGTGTCACCATTGTTTGCTGCGCTGTTGTATGCGTGTGACCGGTTTCAGTCGCGTGATGAGTTGACGCGATGGCTGGGTGAAGGAAAAATTATTGTGGCAAATCGATATATAGGCAGCAATTTAGCCCATCAGTCAGCGCGAATCATTGATATCGAAGAGCGCAACAAATTTATTCAGAGAATTGAAAAAATTGAGTACGACATTTTTGGTCTTCCGCGAGAAGATTTAGTGTTGTATATGAATATCAATCCGCATGTTTCACAGGAGTTAGTGCTGAAGAAACCAAAGCGTGCCTACACCGACAAGAAAAAAGATCTCCATGAGGAAAATCCGCTTTATTTATCTGACGTTGCCTATCGCTACCAATGGCTTGCGCAGAACAGGAAGAATTGGCGGACGATTCAGTGCCTGGACGAACAAGGGAATATTCGGTCAGCGGAGGAAATTAGCAAAGTTGTGCGAGCCGAAGTGAAAAAAGTTATCTAGGGTGTCTGGGACGATGTAAGGATTTAGTGATGTGTGCCTCGCCCTTGCTCATTAACGAAATATCAGTTAATCTGACGGTATGAAATCGAAGCGTGAGAAAAAAGCGCCACTCGCTCAGAACGACCAAGTGCTATATAATATCCGACATTCACTGTCGCACATTTTGGCAATGGCAGTATTAGAGCTACGACCTGATGCAAAACTTGGTGTTGGACCGGTCATAGACAATGGTTTTTATTATGATTTTGCTTTACCAAAGCCACTCACTGATGAAGATTTACCGAAACTCGAGAGTACAATGCGACGAATTATCGCCCAGAATCTGGCGTTCGAGCAGCAGTTTATGAGCCGCCCCGAAGCAGATGAGTTTTTCAAGAACCAGCCATACAAGCGAGAGCTCATTCAAGAGAAAACGCTTGATAATACTGGCAACCAGTCCGACAAAGTACAGGTCTACAAGACGGGATTATTTATTGATTTTTGCAAAGGTGGCCACGTCGGCTCGACCAGCGAGATCCCTCCAGATGCATTCAAGCTCGATAAAGTCGCTGGCGCCTACTGGAAGGGTTCAGAAAAAAACGACATGCTCACACGAATTTATGGCATTGCGTTTGCCAATAAACAAGGACTGGAAGCATTTGTGGCGCAACAAGCGGAAGCGGCAAAACGCGATCATAGAAAGCTCGGCAAAGACCTTGACCTGTTTTTCTTTTCGGAATTAGTAGGTGCTGGGCTGCCGTTATGGACCCCGAAAGGTACGCTGTTACGGAATTTACTTGATGACTTTGTGTGGCAATTGCGGAAAGCGAAAGGGTATCAAAAGGTTGAGATTCCCCATTTGGCGAAAAAAGAACTCTATCAAACCAGTGGTCATTGGGATAAGTTCGGCAATGAGCTGATGAAGATTCAAACACGCGAGGAACATGTGTTCGTGGTAAAGCCGATGAACTGTCCGCACCACACGCAAATTTACGCGAACCGACTCCGCAGCTATCGCGAATTACCCCAGCGCTACAGCAACACCACCATGATCTATCGCGATGAACAAACAGGCGAACTGCTTGGTTTGTCGCGCGTTCGTTCGATCACCCAAGACGACTCGCATGTTTTTTGTCGCAAACCGCAGATTAAAAACGAAGTGTTGGCGATCTGGGATATTATCGAGACTTTTTATAAAGCATTCGGATTCGTTTTGAAGGTTCGATTATCTCTTCATGATCCTGAGCAATCCCAAAAATATTTGGGCGACGAAAAGAACTGGCAGGGAGCTGAAACGACATTGCGAGCGATAGCGAAGAATCAAAAAGTGGAATCATTCGAGGCAATCGGTGAAGCAGCATTTTACGGACCAAAAGTTGATTTTATGGCGCAGGATTCGCTATGGGTTCAATCGAACGTTTTATATCAGTGCTAATCGAACACACGGGCGGCGCATTCCCATTTTGGGTATCGCCGGTGCAGGTAGTGGTTTTGCCAATATCACCAGAGAAACACGGCGCGTATGCAGCCAAGGTAATGCAGCAATTGGTCAAGCAGGAAATTCGGGTTGAGATGAGCGATAGCAACGACACCCTTGGCAAGCGAATCCGCGAAGTACAACTCCAAAAAACTCCCTACATCATAGTAGTTGGCGATAAAGAAATTGAAGCAAAGAATGTCGCGGTGCGAGGACGTGACGAGGGGGATATGGGAGTGCTGACTGTAGCAGCTTTTTTAAAAAATGGTACGAACAAAATCAAATAGCGAGGAGGGATAGTAATGGAGTTCCTTGTCGCATGGTTCAGCTGTTTGGCGATACGGCTGGTCGGTTCCAATTTACGGACTGTGTTCAAAAATCAGGCGTTTCAGAACGAGATACTCCCAATCTTAATTCTAGGGGCGGCGATTTTCGCGATAGTTGGCTCGTACGCAGCGTCAAAAGAAGCTATCGCAAGCGGAGTCATTGCATTAGTGATCGCGGCTTGCTGCTGCATGGGAATCGTCTTTGTTTGGCATAGCAGGAAGGGGAGGTGAGGAGGCATGAAAGATAGAAGACCGTTCTGGCGTTGTGTTGCATCCCAGAGCGGTCTCATCGTTTTATAGTCATGATCACCATCACGTCAACGCCATCGCCTTTTCACACACATAGGTCCGCTGGCCATTTCGATCTTTTGAGCTGCATTGAATAATGACTGGTTTGCCTTCCTGCCAAACGGAAACCGTGTCCTGAAGGGTGTCAGAAAATACGGCGAATTCGAGCGCGTCTGTGGTATCGCGAATCGTAACAAAGAGCATGGGGTCGCCGTTTTTGGTATTGATTCGCCGGACTGACTCTATAATGCCGCCGATCCGCAGTTTCCTTTTTTTCTTATCAGCCATTGTATCGGCAATGGATTTTGTGTGTTTTTCAAGTACCTGCTTGTATTTCTGCAGCGGATGGCCGGAAATATAGAGTCCCAGCAGCTCCTTTTCCCAGTCGAGTTTTTGCAGGAAGTCAGCGGTTTCTACGGTATCGAAATGACTCGAAACTGAAACAGTGGTCGACACATCTCCAAATAAATTCCCTTGGGTTTCGTTCATCGATTGCTTTACTTCGTGAGACGCGCGTAATAAACGATCCATATTGTGCAACAGCTGATTACGCTCGGCAAGCGAATCGAATGCGCCCGACTTAATTAAACTCTCGAGCGATTTTTTGTTTAAATCTTTCACTTTGACGCGACTGATAACATCATCGATGGAACTATACGCGCCATTCGCCGCTCGTTCATCTATAATCGCCTTTACGATATTTTCACCAACGTTTTTGATTGCATTCAGGCCGAATCGTATAACCCCACCCTCTACTGCGGTGAACCCGGCATGACTCTGATTGATATCTGGCGGCAACACCTTCATTTCATTACGCTTTGCGTCAGCTATAAAGAAAGCCACTTTTTCGATGTCGCCCTGGCGCGAGTTCAAGAGCGCGGTGAAAAATTCAGTCGGGTAGTGGGCCTTGAGGTAGGCAGTTTGATAGCCGATAAGGGCGTAGCACACGGCATGGCTCTTATTAAATCCATAGCGGTCGAATGGTTCGACAAGTTGCCAGAATTGTTTGGCGATACGGTCTGGGATGCCATTTTTTGTCATACCCGTAATGAGCTTTGCTTTTTGCTCAAGCATGAGGTCGCGAATTTTTCGAGTTTTGGATGGAGATATTTTACCTCTTCTTTGCCGTGTTTACGCGCCACGTAGTTTGGAATAAGTTCCATGGGTCCCGGGCGATAGAGAGCGACCATGGCTATAATATCATTCAGTTCTGTCGGTTTCAGTTCTTTGAGCCATCCGCGCATGCCGTCGGATTCGAGTTGGAATATGCCCACGGCATTGCCTTGTTGGAGCAGTTTAAATGTATTTTTATCGTTGAGTGGCAGGGCGTGAATATCAAGGTCGATATTGTGACGGTTTTTAATGTTTGCCAGAGTTTCTTCAATGATGGTCAGGTTGCGAAGACCCAGAAAATCCATTTTTAACAGTCCCAACTTTTCGACGGTCTTCATCTCGAACTGCGTGATCACCGATCTTTCGCCCGTGGTACCGAATTGGAGCGGGGTATAGTTGACTAACGGTTGTTCGGTGATGACGACCCCACAGGCGTGTGTTGAAGCATATTGCTTGTTCCAGTGAAGCTTGGAATGGTACTAATTTTGCGAGCTTGTCGCACAGCGAATACTCATAGCCCAGCGCTCGGCCCACATCGCGAATTGCTGCTCGGGCTGCCATAGTTCCGAATGTAATAATCTGAGCCACTCGATCGCGTCCGAATTTTTCAGCAACATACTGAAGCACTTCGTCGCGACGAAGATCGGTGAAATCCAGATCAATATCAGGCATACTGATGCGCTGTGGGTTCAAGAAGCGTTCAAAAAGTAAGTCGTGATCCAATGGATTGACGTTGGTGATATTGAGCACATAGGACACGAGCGAACCTGCAGCAGAGCCGCGACCTGGGCCGACGACGATACCATTGTTTTTTGCCCAGTTCACAACGTCTTGCACGATCAGAAAATATGAGGCAAAGCCGGTTTTTTCAATAACGCTCAATTCATAGTCGATACGATCAGTGATGCGTTTTGTTTGTTCGGTACCAAATCGTTTTACAACTCCAGCTTGCACCAGTTCACGGAGATAGCTTTCACTTGTTTTTCCCTTGGGTACTTCGTAGTAGGGAAGCCGTGTTTGACCTATCGGAAGCTCTAGGTTCACTTGTTCAGCCAACAGCTTTGTGTTTTTTATGGCCTCGGGGTATTGAGTAAAAACGTTCTCCATGTCTTGGGACGTGCGCAAGGAGAAATCAGAGTGTACCATGCTTAAGCGATCGGTATCATGCACTGTTTTTTTCGTTTGGATGGCGACGAGAATATCTTGGGGCTCTGCGTCTTCGCGCTTTACATAGTGCACGTCATTGGTGGCAAGCAGTGGTAGTCCGAATTTTTGTGCGAGTTTGACAATGCCTTCATTGGCAATTTTTTGCTTCGCGATATTCGGGTGATCTTGAAGCTCCATATACACATTCCCCTCGCCAAATATCTGAAGGTAATCCTCGAGTAACCGTTCAGCTTTTTTTATGTCGCCATTTGCGATAGCCGCAGGTACTTCGCCTTGTAGGCATGACGTGAGCGCAATGAGACCGTCGCTATGAGTGCGGAGCAACTCTTTGTCGATTCGCGGCTTATAATAGTACCCCTTAAGATGCGCTTGCGACGTCAAGTACATCAAATTTTGGTATCCGGCGAAATTTTTTGCGATGAGTACCAAGTGGTTACTCTTACGGTCGACGCCTGCGCGCTTATTCGCCATGCCATTTGCGGCAAGATATGTTTCTACGCCGATGATAGGTTTGATTCCCACCTCTTTTGCTTTCAGATAAAACTCAACGACGCCATACATCGCTCCGTGATCAGTGATAGCTAGCGATTCCATGCCCTGTCGTTTAGCTTCGTCCAGAAGCTCGGGAATTTTCGCAAGACCATCCAGCAGGGAGTAATGGGAGTGGACGTGGAGGTGTACGAAGTTCGAAGACATTGTAGTTGTATTCTATATGAACTGTTTTGGTATGCAATCACATCAGGAGATAAGCGCGAGTTGCCGCCATGTCATCTTGGGTTAATGAGTTTGTTCGTTTGTTGTCATGTTGTGTGTGTACACTGAATGGTATAGGATAAGAATTAATGAGCTTAATTATGGTTACACAATCACGCGTATCGCAACAAATGCCTATGACAATGGAGGGTCTTGGGCATATGATAATGGCGCTCGACATTAAGTTCACACAGAGGTTCGATGCCATGGATAAACGTTTGGAAAGAATGGATCAACGCCTTAATGCCATGGATAAGCGTTTCGACGGCATGGATAGCAAGTTCGTAACGATTGATCGTCAATTTGCCGCGGTAATTCAACGTTTTGATGATATCGACGAACGATTTGATCTCATAGATAGGCAGTATGAAGCGATTGACACGCGTTTTGTGACAGTCGAGCGAAAAATATGTAAAGAAATCAATCAGTTGGCGCAGATGACGGCTAGGGGATTTATGAATATCCCAGTGCAAGTGGCTGGTGGGCGATTAGATGAAACGGTGAGCGGGTTGATGGCGCTTCGTGATGCTAGTAGTACGAATCGATTCAGAATAAAGAATACAAATCGCGATGGCGAAGCCGAAAAAACAACAAAACAAGCGAAACCACAGGAATAATGTTCCTCATGGCGTGATTTTTGTCGATAAGCCTGCGGAGCTCACTTCGCATGACGTGGTTGATCGGGTTCGGCGTGCTACCGGCGTTCGAACTGTCGGACATACTGGCACGCTTGATCCTATTGCGACGGGATTGCTTATAGTTCTGGTGGGGCGGGCAGCTACGAAAGAACAGCAATCATATATGAAACTCTCCAAGGAATATATGGTGACCATGGAGCTGGGAAGGGTTTCTGACACCTATGATGCCGATGGGAAATGTAAGGTAAGTGCTGATCAAGAAATGATAAAACAAATTGATAGACGTGTTTTTGATAGGGTCTTGTCGAAGTATATGGGTATCGTGCCGCAAACGCCTCCTCCATTTTCGGCAATTCATGTTCATGGGGTAAAGGCTTACAAGCTAGCGCGCAAAGGGGAACGCGTAGAATTACAACCTCGGAATATTCAGATTTTTGAAATAAAAGTTATTGATTTTCAAATTCCGTTCATAACGCTCATAATCAAGTGTTCCACCGGAACATATATTCGTTCGCTCGTGCATGCTATTGGGAAAGAGCTTGCAACAGGCGCAATCATGACTGCTTTACGGCGAACAGCGATTGGCCCATACCGCGTCGAGAGTGCACAAACGCTCGACGCGCTTGACACGCCGACTGTTTGACGTTACATTGGAAGAACTATGGCAGTACCGAAGAAGCGACAAACGAAGCGCAGGCAAGGAAATCGGCGGGCACACCTTGCGTTGAGCGCACCCCATACACTATTGTGCACTCGCTGCAAGTCACCGGTGCGACCGCACTTTGCTTGCACGGAGTGTGGGTATTATGCAAAGAAAAAAATGGTAGGGAATGTGCCGGCCATGGCAATGTCAAAAGTAGTCAAGACATCCTAAGTTCCTTGGGTTGTTTCCCAGTTAACACACGCACCCATGGGTTCACGTCATATTGCTCGATCGATTGTGATGCAGACCCTTTTTGAATGGGATTTTTACCATTCCTTTTTTTCTGTACCGGAATTGGAAGGGTTTGCGCAGAAACTTGGGCATGATTTTTCGCCGGATAACATACTTGCAAAGAACATGAAAGAACTTGCTGATGGACTCAACAAAGAAGAGTTCATCAACGCCTTATTTCATGGTATCCTCGCAAAGCAAGGCGAGCTCGATGCGGTCATTGAAAAGGCTGCGCCGCGGTGGCCAATTAAGCAGGTGACCCTGATTGACCGAAATGTGCTGCGGCTGGGATTATACGAGCTACTGTTCGGCAACTACGAAGAAGTCCCTCCGAAAGTTGCGATCAACGAATCAATCGAACTGGCAAAGAATTTTGGTGGGATGTCGTCAGGGAAGTTTATCAACGGGGTGCTGGGAACGGTATATAAAGAAATTGGGGAACCAATGAAGGATGCGTAAGCGAACAAAGTATTAAGGACCAATTATTATTGCGTAATCATTAACAATCATCTGCGCCTTGGCTTCTGATACTCGTGACTAAAACGTCAGATAGGTATCAGCAGCAAGGGATCAGAACGTAATGGAATGAAACATTGTAAGGCGGTCGAGCAAAAGCTCGGTATCGCATTTCACAACCCATCGCTTATTGAGCAAGCGTTGGTGCATAAATCGTATGCCGCAGAGAATCCTGCATGGGCACATAAGCACAACGAACGCCTCGAATTTTTAGGGGACGCGGTGTTGGAATTGGTGGTGAGCGCACATTTGTATCGCACCCACACTGAGTCGCCAGAAGGGGATCTTACCAACTGGAAGTCGATATTGGTGAATACGAAAATGTTATCAATGGTAGCGAGTGATCTCGGTATCAGCGAACACATTTCGCTGTCACGCGGTGAACGGATAAGTGAAGGCGCGAAAAAGGAATCCATCCTTGCCAATACAACGGAAGCGATCATCGGAGCTCTGTATCTCGACCAGGGCTACGAAGCTGCGCGGGACTTAGTCACTCGGATTATTATATCTCGAGAAAAGGAGATGCTGTCACGCGCTCCTGACTATAATCCGAAAGGTCGTTTTCAAGAAGAGGCACAACGACGGGTTGCGGTAACGCCGACCTATCGAGTACTCGAGGAATCAGGGCCTGACCATAATCGACATTTCGTGGTTGGGGCATATATCGGAGATCGGTTTATTGCTCAAGGCACCGGTTCGTCAAAGCAGGAGGGAGAAGCAGCGGCAGCGCGCGAAGCGTTACGAGTTGAAGGATGGAACGGAGTATAATCTAGTATCAATATCCAGTAATCTGCTAATTAAGAAATCTAATAATATATGGTTAAAATTCGACTAACTCGCGTGGGGAGAAAAAATGATATTAGCTTTCGTATCGTGGTACAAGATGTTCGGGTTGCACGCGATGGAAAGGTAATTGTAAAGGCAGAAAAGCATAATGTATTCCATCGCGTAGGCGTTGCAGAAGCCGCAGTTGCAGCAAAGAAAGAAGCCAAGGCAACAGAAACAAAAGCGGCGTGATTGACTTTTACAACTACAGACGTATACTAGTAGTGAGCGGTAGTTTGGAACAAAGGTCGGACTACTTGCATTAGACGTAACAGGTTAGTCACTGTCTGGCGAGCATAGGTTTGTCAGCTAGTGAATCAAACGAATGGCTAAGTTACCACCAGATCAAGAGTTTGTTACGCATGTCGTTAAGCAGCTCGTGGACAATCCAGATGATGTTGAACTTGACCGCAAGGTTGACGAAATGGGTGTCTTACTGACACTCAAGGTCAATCCCGAGGACATGGGAACGATCATCGGACGCCAGGGTTCAACGGCAAAGGCGATTCGAACATTGCTTCGCATCGTTGGAGCCAAGAACAATGCCCGCGTGAATCTGAAGCTCGAGGAGCCAGAAGGTTCAACACGGGTACGCGCGCCTCGAGAAGATTATAAGTCTCGACCACGCGAAATGAGCAAGCCAACCGACAGCGATACAGCTGAAACAGCTGATAAAGCGATAGAAAAAGACGTGAAAGATGTTGTAGATGAGCTTGAACTCTAACCTACTATATTATTGCATGTTACAAATCCCGCCCTGTTTTCAGGCGCGGGATTTGTGCGTATCTAATGTTTTGTGACGCAGTTCAATCATGATTTTATTCGATATCGCTACTATTTTTCCCGAGATGTTTGAGAGCTATTTTTCCAGCTCGATTTTAAAATTAGCGCAGGAGAAAGGTTGTATTACAATTCGTATTCATAATTTACGCCAGTGGGCTACTGATAAGCATCATACTACTGATGATGAACCATTTGGCGGAGGAGCGGGCATGGTGATGAAAATTGAACCTATGTATCGGGCGGTTAAAGAACTCCGTGCACGACAGGACGATGCGAAATCATTTGTTGTGCTATTTACGCCGCGCGGAGACATGCTTACACAAGAGCGAGTAGCTGCATTCGCCGCTATGGCAGGGAATACGACTACGGCCGAGAAGGTCGCTGGCAATGTGCAGTATATACTTTTGTGTGGACGTTACGAAGGCGTTGATCAACGAGTCCATTCGCATATTGCTGATTATCGGATCTCAGTCGGAAGTTATGTGTTGAGCGGTGGCGAATTACCCGCGATGATTTTTGTTGATGCGGTAAGTCGTCTCGTTCCGGGTGTGTTGGGTAGCGACGAGTCTCTCAAAAAGCACTTGGCCATTGGTGGTATCCCAAGTACAACCATATATCCCCAGTTCACGAGACCTGCGACATTTGTTGCAGACAATGGAGAAAAGTGGTCGGTGCCGGCTGAACTACTCAACGGCAATCACAAGGAAATCGCAGAGTGGCGGAAGAAAAATGCATTTGCTATCGGGCATTAATTATTGTACTTGGCAGACTATATGCTATCGAGTATAATAGGTTTATATGGGAGGAGAGATTCGAAAAAATAGGAGAGCGCCTCGTTCATATGTCATTCATCTTACATTGATTTCGATCATACTCGTAGCATCAGTTATCATGCTATGGGTTTTTTTGTTGCGATATTTCAATAATCAATTTCCCCTTTCTTATTTTCAGCCGAATACAATTCGAGAGGTGACTATCAAGCAGCGGGTTGAGCCGGTTTTTTCTGAGCAATTTACAGCAACGGCTACCGTGCAACGGGTTGTATATAACTTCGATACAGTAGATTTTGAGTCAAAAAGTATCGAACCAGCAGCCCAGGCATTATTGCAAAGTTCTGAAACAAATACTGTAATAATCGAAACTCGCACAGTGCTTGAGGCATATAACTTAAGCGAGGGGGTGATTGAGCCGCTTGGAATACAGACGCATTACCTGATTGTTGACGATAACACCCCGATTTCGAGGGTAGAGGGAAGCACAGGAGACTATGAAATAGTCGATGCAACGGTTGACGATATTTCGACTGGCGATTCAATTATTTTTTATACCCAAGATGCAATAATTACCAATGAACAGATTGCGTCTGTTCACGAAGTCATCGTGCCGATTTTTATTGAGATTATTCCATCGGAGGGCGATCCTCGAGAATAGACTGTGAAAAAAATATGAATTTATTAAAACAGGTTGGCCTATATTTTACAACGATTGTCGTGTTTGGGCTGGTATGTTTCAGCGGAGTTTCTCTCGCCCAGCAACTTCCTGATTTTGTAGTTTCGACCGAGGTTCAGGAGACCCAAGTAGACGCCGGTGGTTTTTTTGACTTGGTACTAAAATTACAAGGCGAGGGGTCGTATACCAAGCGTACACCTATCGATGTTGTGCTTGTGGTTGATGCTTCGGGATCAATGAGGCATGAATCATCCGCAACAAATGACAACTCTCGATTACATGAGTTGCAGCTTGCTGTTACTGAATTTGCACAGAATCTCAATCCTGACACGGAGCATGTTGCGCTGGTTACATTTCAGAAATCGAATGCGATGGTCGTGTCGCCATTAAGTCCGTTTCATCAGTCCACGCTAATCGACCGGGTGAATGCAATTGTGGCAGATGGGGGAACCCCGCTTGGCTTAGGATTGCGCGTAGCTGCGCAGGAAATCAGCAAAGCTCGGCTGGAAAGCGTGAAAGCGATCGTGGTATTATCAGATGGGCATCATAACACAGGTCCCAATCCCAACTTATATTATCAATCGATTCCCACTGACGTTGCCCTATATACCATTGGACTTGGCGATGATATTACGCGGAAAATTGATTGCAGAGAGGGTGTCACGTGCCGATCTGGGGAGGATTGGCTGAAGCAGATCGCGGCGCGTGGCAATGGAAACGGGCGTTATGTTTTTACGCCAGACGCAGATTCACTACGAGCACTATATGAAAATTTGCTCTTTGAGATTCGGAATGACGTCGTGGCTGAAAACATTTCCGCACAATTAAAACTCCGCCCTGAATTTCGTGTCGTAAGTACCGCGCCGACGGCGGCAAGCCAATCAAGTAACGCCAGCGGGACGCGTATCTCATGGCCTGTGCCAGAATTGCGGAACCAACAGACCGTTGAGCTCCGGACCACATTACAAGTATTAACGCGTCTCGCTACGCAACCACAACTGATAAATTACATTTCGCCTGACTCGATAATTTTTTATTCCAGCGAAGATGGGGGTGGCACGAAGACTATACCAGTCGGTCACATAGCAGTCCGTGGTCCAGCGAATAGTCCACCCGTGATCCACTCCATGGTTGTGATTCCGCACTCTGGTCTGGTGAATAAAACGGTTTACTCATTCGGTGTATTTGCTGATGATCCTGATGGCGATCCGTTGCGATATATCTGGAGCTTCGACGTGGGCGATGCCGTAGTAATCGAAGGGTGTGGGTTGCTCCATACCACCTGTTCGGTGAAGTACAAGACGACTGGAATAAAACAGGCTTCAGTTATTGTCCAAGACCCATCCGGTGCATCAGATAGTTCGAGTCAGCTCGCGCAAGTAAACCAAACTAATCTGGCAGCATCTTGCTCTGCTTCAACGAATGAAGTGAAGTTAGGTGAGGCTGTGTTGTGGCGGGGGATTGCCACTGGTGGTCAAGAGCCTTATCAATATCGATGGCAGGGTGACGATGGGTTGGTTGGGAATGCTCCAGTGGTTAGCTATGCATATAGCAAGACAGGAGACAAACGAGTGCTATTTACCGTGACGGATGGTCTCGGGAATCAGGTGATCACCGAGTGTACTACGAAGGCTTCGTATCAATTACCCGTTTTCATTGAAGTTCGGCCCTGACTTTATCCACAGACAGTAGACTTTTTTCTTTTGCACCCAGTGTCTTTATTTGGTATACTAGACTCATATATTCGAGCCGACTGTGATCGTGAATTGAAGCGATGAAATATTTATATCAGAACGAGTTTAAACGAGGGGATAAGCGAAGCACAGCAAGGCAAAATGAGATTTCGACGGTATCGAATGGCTCTATTGAGTTCGCGTAGCGATGGATGACGTCGTGAAAACGGCGTGCTGCGCTCCTCGTACCCAATAGATCATGCAGGAGAGAAAGATAACAAGATGGTTGCATTGGTTGAAACGGGATCACAATCCCATACGAGATTTTCAGAATTTTCTTCCCCGAAATGCCTTTATTGATTTGCCTGAAGCCACCAATAGACAGATTATGCGACGTGTAGTAGTCGCTACCATTTTTGTCACATTATTATTTGGCCTGTCAATTTTCGGTAATCGCGGATCACAAGCAGCGACCGGAATCAATGGAACGATAACGTATCAGGCAAAACTCACTGACACGGCGAGCACCGCAATTTCAGACGGGTCATATAATTTTCGTTTTCGCCTCTATAGTGCGTCGAGCGGTGGCTCGCTCCTCTGGAGTGAGCAGTGGAGTAGTGCATCCTCGACACAAATTGCGGTGACTAGCGGATTATTGACGGTCGCACTTGGTACACATACGGCATTGTCATCAGTTGACTTCAATAGTGACGCACTATGGCTCCAAGTGGAATTTGATGCCGATAGCAGCGGCTCATTCGAGGAGGTGTTTAGTCCACGAAGAAGACTTACCGCAGTGCCATATGCATTTAACGCCGATCAACTCGACGGTAAAAGTGAGGCGGAATTTGCTGATACATCAGAAAACGAAACCATTACCGGTCGGTATACGTTTAGTGCCACCACGACATTTTCAGCCACCTCAACCTTTAGTCGCGCTATTAACGTTACGGGCATATCAACCCTCGCAACAAGTACATTCAGTAAACTTTTGACGGTGAGCGGCGGTGGTCTTACCGTATCGTCAGGCATCATAACTCTACCTTCAGGACAAATCGATAACAGCGAACTTGCAACTTCAACCGTCAATTACGGAGGGGTGAAGCTTTCACTGGGACAGGCAGACATATCCCCCGCTTTTAACCTCGCCGATGCCACAGGGTTACCCTTAACAACCGGCGTGAGTGGTATACTCCAGCTTGCCAATGGTGGCATCGGCGCCTCTTTAGCCGATCCCAATGCAGACCGTATCTTCTTCTGGGATGATTCAGCTACTTCCACTGCATTTCTTACGGTAGGGAGCGGTCTCCAAGTCTCAGGCACCACCTTAAGTGTCAATAGTACGGGATTAAATGCCGACACTGTTGACTCTCTCCATGCTGCTGCATTCCTCCGTGCTACCTCTTCTACTACCTTTGCTGCAGGCAACACCCTTACTATTGCAGGACACCTTGCCATTACAGGTACTACCACGGCAGCCACAACCACGTTCACCAAGTTACTCACTATCTCCGGTGGTGCCTCTATCACCGGAATCCATCACCGGAGGCTGGACTTTCTCAACAGCCACCACCACCTTCAGTAAAGCAGTACAGGTAGGGAGTGTAAACATGTACTTTGCCAATGGTCAAACTTACTACATTAACGCTACCGGCCAAGCCAACCTAGCTACTACTACCATAGCAAAGAACTTAAGTGTCTCTTCCTCCCAGGCTAATGCTCTGGACATCGCCGGAGGCGCACAATTTGGCTCTGGCAACGTAAGCCTCATTGACACCACGGGTAAGATCCCTGCTCTATCATCCACCTACTTTGCTGACTTAAGTGGGGCGAACTTGACCAGTGTCAATGCTGCAACCCTCGACTCTCTGGACTCCCCTGACTTCCTCCGCAGCAATGTCACTGCTACCTACAGTGGGGGGAAACTCACGGTCTCCAACACCTTCCTGGTCAATGGTACGTCGACGTTTGGTGCTACAACAACTATTAATGGTTTGGCCTACACCTGGCCTTCTTCCGGAGCCAGTAATGGCGAGTTCCTCAAATACAATACCAATGGACTTTTGACGTGGGAGAGTGCCAGCGGTGGGAGCCTTTTTACTGACTCTGGCGAATTTACGTACTTAACCTCCACTACTGACGATCTTGTACTTGGCGCCAGTGCTACTTCAAGCGCTCCCTTCTTCTTTGATGTGAGTGCCAAGACTCTTCGTTCCAATGGCACCACAACTATCACCACAGGAGCGGGGTCGATTCTTCTGAATCCATCGGGCAATGTTGGTATTGGAACCACATCTCCTACGAAGAAATTGCATGTGCAAGGGGGACTGCGCGTTACCGATCTATCATCATGTAATACACTCGATACTGATTTGAACGGAAACTTTACGTGTGGTACAGATGAGGGCGGTGGTTCGGGGGGGAATATTCGCACCGAGACGGGCAATTCCCTTGTTTTGGCAACAACGACCACCGTTGACTTCGGCGCAGCTGACTTCGTAGTCGCGACGGACGGAGCAACTGAAGTAGATGTCAGTATCGACTATCCGAACTCAAAAATTGTGCGCTCTGACCAAGCCGAATCCATCACCGGAGGCTGGACTTTCTCATGTACTTTGCCAATGGTCAAACCTACTACATTAACGCTACTGGCCAAGCCAACCTAGCTACCACCACTGTCGCAAAGTCACTATCAGTCTCTCACACCGGCGCTGCAGCGCTTGATGTAGCCGGAGGAGCTCAATTTGGTTCTGGCAACGTAAGCCTCATTGATACCACGGGTAAGATCCCTGCTCTCTCCAGCACCTACTTTGCTGACTTAAGTGGAGCGAACTTGACTGCGCTTTCAGCTGATAACATTTCTAGTGGAACTTTGGCGCTTGCACGGGGTGGTACCGCAAAGGGACTCACTGCTGCTGCAGGCGCTATTGCCTATTCAGACGCTGACTCCCTTGAACTTTCGGCTGCAGGGACTGCAGGACAAATACTAACTTCCGGGGGTACCGGCGCCCCCACCTGGCAAGCAACCAGCACCCTTAATGCGGGACTTCTCGATGGTGTAGACTCTGGATCGTTCTTGCGCTCGGACACCAGCGACTCATATACTAGTGGGACGCTGACGTTCGATAGTGGCACAACACTAACGGTCAATGGAACAGCAACCTTTGCGACATCCACATTTGAAAAATTGTTAACTATCTCTGGTGGTGGTCTCACCATATCCTCCGGTACCATCACCCTGCCTGATGCTTCGATAGTCAAAGATGACCTTGCCAATAGCGGCACTCTTAGTTTTGACTGGGCTGACTCTGAACTGGCCGACGCTCTCACCATCTCTGGCGGCACCATCAACAACACCTCTATCGGTGCTAGTACTGCCTCCACCGCCATATTCACCACCGCTACCTCCACTATACAGAAAGTCATCGGGAAGCTCACTGCCACTACCTTCGTGGCTACGGGCACCACAACCCTTGGCGCCACCACTACCATCAATACCCTTGCCTACACCTGGCCCAGTAGTGGCGCAGCCAATGGTGAGTTCCTCAAATACAATACCAATGGACTTTTGACCTGGGAGACAGCAGGAGGATCAAATGCTGATACGCTGGACTCAATTGACTCGGCTTCGTTCCTCCGCTCCGATACCTCTGACTCCTTCACCAGCGGCATTCTGACCTTTGATGCAGGCACCAAACTTCTCCTCACCGGCAACTTAGATGTCAACGGTACCTCCACCTTTGCCACCTCTACCTTTGAGAAGCTACTGACTGTGAGTGGTGGCGGTGCCTCTATCACCGGAGGCCTCAACCTTAACAGCGGTAACATTACGAGCGCAGGTACTATCAATAGTTTAAACCTCCCCACTACTGACTTTGCCGGTATCGGAGATGCTGAATCCATCACCGGAGGCTGGACTTTCTCA
>Ga0075983_117_pt1 | contig 16859 bp, 22 predicted proteins | sample RifGroA2_FD_68059 | JGI IMG/M metagenome (GOLD analysis project Ga0075983, IMG submission 68059) | Parcubacteria bacterium GW2011_GWA2_47_8 | reverse complement strand
CTGGGTCTGGTATACCGTGTGGGCTTCTTTCATGAGCTTCATAGCTCTATGATAGCACGATAGGGGAGGAGGCTCTCACCCCCGCCCTTACAGGCGGGGGGCTCCCGCTACATTAGATGTAAACTCCAACGATATCGAATTTACGCAGTGGCGGAGATTTTTGTGTGTTTGCCCTTCGCTCACAAACACATGACCTAAGTGTGCCTTACAGGCACTGCATATGATTTCAGTACGAATCCTATCTGAATCCGGGATCCGCGTGACAGCACCCTTAATCTCATCATCGAAGCTCGGCCAACCGCACGTTGAGGGGAATTTATCTTCTGAACGAAAAAGTCCAGCGCCACAACGCTTGCACACATACACCCCTTGCTCAAAATGCTCGTTGTATTCTCCGCTAAACGGTGGTTCAGTACCCTTGTCCTCGATGATATGCTTTTCCTCTGATGTGAGAGCGTTGAATGTTTTCATAGATTACTTCCGCATTTGCAAAAGGATATTAATAACGAATTTAATGCAGGCTACGGATGTAAAGATCAAAAGGAGGATCATAATAAGAGGAATTTTTTGAGAGATGTTTAACCTGAAACATTTTCTTGCATAATGTCGCATAAAACCATCTGTGTACTGTTTTACTCCTGCCCGTTTCCTGAGCGCGTTTTCTAGGGTTGTGAGTGCGCATGCATCAACAGCGGCTATCGAACCAACTGTTGATGCCAACATAGCTAAAATGAGAGCTCCAAACCACGGAAACCACATCCATGGCCAGATAAAAACGCCGGCAATAACGGTGAGCACCCAGACTGCGTGCACAAGTGCGACACATTTGTACAATACGGAAAAAATCATAGTAAAAAATTACCAACTCCCTCCCCCCCTGAAGATCCGTCGTAATATATACATATATAGGTATAGTTATGATACTTTTTCCCACGGTAGCCCTTCCCGTCCGAAATGTCCATACGTCGCTGTTTGTTGAAAAATGGGATTGCGTAATCCAAGCCGCTCAATAATTGCTTGCGGTCGAAAATCAAATTGCTTCGCCAGTTCCTTACTTAAGTCTTCTTGCTTTTCATTCACTGCGTTCAGCATAAGCGGGTCAGCTTTTCCAATAGCATACGCCACGGACACAATACATTCATGCGCCAGTCCTTGTGAAACCAGCGTTTTTGCAGCGAGCCGAGCCATATACGCAGCGCTGCGATCAACTTTGGTTGCATCTTTACCCGAGAAACAGCCGCCACCATGTGGGGCAAGTCCTCCATACGTATCGACCATGATTTTTCGTCCCGTAAGTCCGGTATCCCCGGTGAATCCGCCGATGACGAAAGCGCCAGTAGGATTCACGAGAAGCGTAGGCGTATCAAGCGAAATGTGCTTCGGGAGAGGTCCTTGTAACACGGGCCCTACAACGTGCTTCTCGACTACCAGTCGGATCTCATCATTTTGATGATCGACACTATGTTGCGTGCTGACCAATACCGTCTTTACTGTATCGTTGTGTATCGTAATTTGCGTCTTGCCGTCCGGCCCAAGCCATGAAAATTTCTTCGTGCGTCGCAGCTCGTGTAATCGTCGCGCAAGTTCATGAACCTTTACCAGCGCCCACGGAAGCATCTGTGGCGTTTCGTCTGTCGCAAAGCCGTACATGATACCCTGATCCCCTGCTCCGCCAGTATTCACGCCTTGCGCAATGTCAGGGGACTGGGTGTGGATAAATACACTTATATTGATAGCATCGCTGTCGTAGCCAATCTCACGATATACCGAACGCACAATATCTTCATAGTTCACGCTCGCTTTCGTTGTCACTTCGCCTCCGACAATCAGCGTGCCATTGGTCCCAAAAGTTTCGACTGCAACGCGACTCAGGGGGTCTTGCGTAAGGCATGCGTCAACAATCGCATCCGATATCTGATCGCATATTTTGTCCGGATGTCCCGCAGTCACGCTCTCGATCGTGTAGGTGTGGGGCGTGTAAAACATAGCGAAATAATTATCACTTGTGCATGAAATCTATGTTGCTATAATAGCATATTGAAACGCAATCACGCAAAGATTTTACACCGCACGCACATGAATTTTTACTGTATAAATACCAGTAAGCGCAACCCAACGATTTTTCGACTTCTCGCCGAGGCATGTAGACACGTTGGCGCCACATGTATTGAAATAAAGAGCGAACTGTTTGATTACACCGAAAGTACAAACAGCTACGACGATAGCATCGTCTATCGTGTTGCATCATCGCGAAGCGCCAATAGCGTTGAATTGTTTTTACTTGCGCGCGCCAAGCGGGTAACAACATTCCACGCAGCAATGGGTGATCCCTTGATTGTGCCGCGGAGATATGATGGTCGCGAGATGCTGATGCAACTACATGCTGCAGGATTTCCGGTCGTTTCTACTATCTTTGGTATTCCCCGAGATAAACAACTGTTACAGCGGGCAGTTGACTATCTGGAGGGTTTTCCGGTTGTTTTGCGACGAATCGACGAAGAGCGACAAAATGGCCAAGGAGTAGTTCGGATCGATTCATTTCCTTCACTATTCTCGATCGTAGATTATGTAACACGCGAAGGCACTGACAATGTGTTGCAACAATATATTCATACCGGTGCAACGCCACACTCGTTGCGCTCGATAGTGCTCGGAAATAAAATAATATTCACCTATAAAATTTCAAGTAGCGATCAGCACGAATTCCGCTCAAATGCTCGCTTACTCGATCGCTCGAAGCCAAAAACGTATGAGCGGATTACATTGTCGCGGACCGAAGAGCAGACGCTGGTACAGGCAGCGCAGACTTTGGGCTTCGAACTAGCCGCTATTGACTTTGCCTTTGATGAACATAAAAAGCTGTGGATTTTCGAAGTGAATTTCCCTTTTAATTTCAAGAAAATCCCTCTTCGGTTCAACGTGCCGGTTCACGAATATATTGTGGACTATTTAGTCGCAAAACATGCTGCGGCCACGCCGCGCGGACATGCAGATAAGTAGCAAAAATAATTACAATCCGCGGAAACGGATTGCAATGATAGCCTTGCTGCCGATAACGCAACAGGATTCGATTGATCACCAATGAGAAAGACATTCTATCTCTGGCAGATTGCCGGTGTATACCACGGTACACTCCGAACGAATCTCAAATCCTATAGGTTTAATCCGAATCCTTTTTGCACTATCGGAGCCAGGAGTTCGCCCTGCGCGAATACGTGGTGGTTCAGCAAAGCTGAAACCAGTATACCATAGTTTTTTTCGGAGCACCAATTATCTGGGCTCGATAGCATTAGGACACTAATCGTGCATCAAGCACTCGGTAGAATCGGAAATGTCGATCGTCATTACGTAGGTGACAAAAAGCTATTGCTTTGTCCCCATCAATTGCTTTCACCGTAATTTGACGACGCTTCGTAAAATCTTCATCTGCTTGGCGAGAACCAGACACGTACAACATTTCAAGCGGCTTTTCTTGTTTTAGGCTCTGTTCAAAGACCTCGACGATCTCATCATGGTCTTTGCTTCGCGACCAGAGGGCAGGAATTGAAAACGTCCGGAACACGCCGCGTGGTTGATACGCCAAATACCCGCTGTCAATGCCGTATTTATATAATTCATACGTAAGGCGCACGTCGTCAAGCACATAATTTTTTAGTTTATTCATCTCGCCGCGTGCGTATAGTTCGATTGCCTCCAATCCATGCCCGCTTTTTTCTTTGCCCAGCGTATGCTTAGCTAAGTGGTTTAAGCTCAACCGATACCCCAAGAATCGTTCTACATGTTGCAGAATATCAAATGTATCAAGCGCTGACAACTGCGTTTCAAAATATGGCTGGAGCACAAGGTAGTCAAACCCAAGGATATTAAATCCAATAATCTGATCGGCTTCTTTTATGATGCGCTCAAGGCCAGAGAGCTGATCCTCCTCGAACGTCAAATATTCATCCAGCCAGTCAGCATATGCGCCGGCCACGGATACTTTGAGGTCATTCATATTGCGTCTCCCACCGACATCGCGGAATGACTTCTGTGTTTCAACATCCAAGAATAATTTTTTTGATGCCATAACAATGCTGATTACTCAATCAGTTATCTATACGAATTATAGTAGCGCACTTATTAAAAAATCTCAACCCCGCGTGCGTTATTTCCACACCGCGCGCAGTATATAGATCGTGCCCGTGTCATAGTCGGCAACAAAAAGTGAACCAATGGGGCCAAGTGCTATATCGATGGGGTGCTGGAACCCTTGGGCGAACGTTTCGATGGTTCGATCAAGGATACCTTCGGTAAAAACCGCGCCGATTGCTCCGGCCTTTTCTTCAACGATAAACACAGCACCCTGAAATTCAAGCGGATATCGCTCGACAAGGTCGCTGCTCGTCCGATATACCAGCGTTGAGCCAAGGCCTGTATCTTCGTCAAATAATGCAAGGGGCGTTGGAACTGATGTACACAACGTTGCATCTTCAGTGCGAATTTTTCTACTCGTGCACTCAGGCCAGCCATAAAAGCCATTACTCTGCACGGTATCAAGGCGGCCTTCTCGCTGCTGGGCTTTCGGACTGCTTTGTTGTGTAGCATAGACTACATCCATAGTGGGATCGTACGCTAACCCGGTCGGATTGTAGAATCCGGATGCAAATGCTGAACGTGCATTTCCGTCGATCTTTGTTTCAATGACCGTGCCTTCCAAAGGATCACGATCTTCGACTGGAACGCCATCAACTGATGATGCTCTCTGAGCGATATAGAGTCGGTCGCTACTGAATGCGATAGGGCGTTTTGCGAACGTGCCGTGCGGCAGTTCCGACACTATTAAATCGATAAAGACCGCGGCTTTCAATATTCGCATCTTTGTTTCGATCGACAAAATACAAGACATCCCCATTTTCCTGAACGACAAACAACCGCTGTTTATGATCGAATGTGAGCGCTACAGGGTGATCAAGGTTAGAGACAAACGGGACAATTTCAAATCCCTTAAATGTGCGGTTTCGGTGCTCTTCTGTATTGGAAGAAGCGCTCGAATAGGTGACTATTATTGACTTCGGATGCAGATAATTTTTGGAGACCGAACCGTCTATAAACCACACAATCGCCACAGCAACAACAATGGCGATTCCCGTAATACTAAATTGCACTGATCGTTTAGCCATGAATAACATAGGGTAGTAAAATGGTAATGCCGACCACCAAGGCTGTCAACGCTGCAATAAACACCGCTCCAGCCATAATATCTTTTGCATCTTTCACTTTTGGATGGAGCCGTTCTTCGACGATATCGAGGATTCGTTCCACGATGGAATTAACAAGCTCGAGACTTAACACAAGACCGATAAGTAACAATAAAGTGGCGCGATCGGATCTTGAAACAGGCAGCGCAATCATTATCACAATAACAATAATTGCTGTGGCAATCTGAATCCGAAAGCTTCGCTCCTCGAGTAGCGCTGTTTTAATTCCGGTGAATGCATTTTTAAAAGATGAATGCAATGAAGTCATGTTTTCTTATTTGAAATATAATACGCCGCAATGCCGAATGCAATGGCGACATTGAGTGATTCCTTACTACCATGCATGGGAATTTGAATAATTGTGTCTGCATACGAAAGCATAGTTTTGCTCAAGCCGTGCACCTCATTTCCGAGTACTAAAATAAGGGGGAACTGCGGTTTGAACTTGAACAGCGAGATGGGTCGAAACCCGGGAACATTATTTTCCAGCGCGACGATATGAAACCCGCTCTTCTTCATGCGCACCAGCCAACGCCACGGTTGCTTTTGTTGCTCCCAAGAAAGAGTCGTATCTGCGCCCAATGCCGTTTTTGAAATATCTGCGCGCGGTGGAGTCGGTGTATACCCTCCCAGTACAATATGATCAACCCCGGCGCCATCAGCAGTGCGAAACAGTGATCCGACATTGTACGCGCTTCTGAGGTTATGAGCGAGTACAATAAATGACTCCTTATGTCCCTGCAGACCGGTGTTCTTTGTGGACAGCATAGCGCGATAAACCGTCTTTATGTATCAATGCAACGCGTTGTTCCTCCACGAGCTCCTGCATATAACGAGACGCAGTCGATTCAGAAACTTCAAAACGATTTCGTATGTCCTCGAGTGAGGTAGTCTTTCGCCGCCCAAGGAACGCAACGATCTGAACCTTTCGTTCCTCTTTTTTTTCCGCTCGGACAATGCGTGCTTTCTCAAGGGCGCCACTTCGATCACTCTTTCCTCGAACCAGGCGCAGCCGCCGCTCATAAACAATAATGATGTATATAATAAGTCCGAGAGCTGCAACTGAAACGATAAGGGAAAACATAATGTATGTTGCCCTCCCTACTTAATACGCTGGGCGCTTCGATTACTAATCAGTTTGCTCGTTATAGGTAATAATCACTGGTGAACTCGTCGCAATCCCGTTCGCAGCAATAGAACCAGCAGCCAGTTCCAGGACCATATCTGCTCCTACATCAGGAACAATCAAATCGAGCGGTGGTGGTGGTTGCACACTTTTGTTTAAGTGAACAACCTGATTATCAGCCATCCAGATAAAGTCAATCGGAATTTTCATATCTTTCATCCAGAAAATATATCGGGCCGCTTGCTCCTGCGGAAACAGCATGCCAGTGTTTGGTGGAAGGTTTTTGATGTTCGATAATCCGCGTAATTGTTCGTCCCGCGTTTCAGCTACGGCGACGAAAAATAACGCGTTTCCGACGATCACGGTTGCATCTGCGCTTTCGGGAAACTGTGCGATTTCATTCAGTCGCCGCTGCAAAGCTTCGTATGAAGCATCAACTCGAATCACGGTAAAGTAAAATACAATGCCCACTGTAATCGCAACAACGATTGCAATGAGATAAATAATTTGAGTGAGCGGGCCTAATTTTCGAAGTGAGGTTGTAATACGGGGTGTTGTTTAAAAATTACTATGTTCTGTTTGACCTGTTGATAAAATTCAGGATAATGGATGCGATTGATCCATCGACCTTTAAAAAATTGTCTGTACGGCGGCCGCTGTACGTGTGCCAATTCGTGTGAAATGGTACGCAATAATGCTGGGTAACTACGCGGTCGCCGCTCTTTGTATGTGTACATTTCCAATGTTACCACTTTTTTGCGAAGATTGATATACCCCAGGCGGTAGCTTCGTAACACCGTACCCCTGGGGCTTTTGCGTCGCAATGAACGACAGGTATAACCCTCGAGCCCGAGCGCTTCACACGCGCAATCAAATAATATGACGGTGAGCGCCTCGTGGTGTGTATCAATATGTTCACGTTGGATTTTTTCACCCATTGCAGCGTCTCTCAATACTATGTATTATAGCACTACTATGTCGCCAAAGCCATTTGATCGACAAACAGCTCTCGAACTACTCTATAAGCATACCAAAAACGAAGGGCTGCGCAAACACGCGCTTGCCGTTGAAGCCGTCATGCGGCGATTCGCCCAGCATTTCGACGAAGTTGATCGTGAGAATGTATGGGCGCTCGCTGGACTACTGCACGACATGGATTGGGAAGAAACGAAGCAACAGTTTGAAAAACATTCGCTACTTGCCGCCAAGTACTTGAGTGACGCCGGAGCGTCGCAAGAGGTTATCGATGCGGTAAAAATACATAATTATGCACATGGTATTACACCCACGACTCCCCTAGAAAAAGTTCTCTATTATGTGGAAGAGTTAACCGGCATCGTAACTGCATTAGCACTTGTGCATCCGCAGGGCATTGATGGGGTGAAAACGTCTTCGGTCATCAAAAAACTCAAGAATAAATCCTTTGCAGCAGGAGTGAATCGAGAGATTGTCTATGCCGGTCCCGCTGTACTCAATATGACACTCGAGGCGATCGTTGATCTCGTCATTGAGGCAATGCGTGGAATCAAAACAGAGCTCGGACTTACAAAAACGCCCGCCTAAAGTGCGAAACAGTCCTTTTTCTATTTACTGCTGTAGATCAAACATCGGATCCTCGCCGGAGAATCCACTTACATAATTTAGGTCAAGCCGTGAATCAAAGTCAGTATCAGTGAGCAAGCCGCCATGGAAGCTGTCTTCAAGTAATGCACCTATGTGATAGTGCTGTCCGTCGGTGGAATATGAATAAAAATAATTTTCGCTATTGGGGCCGATCGGAAATTCATCTAAATACAACGGTACCAATTCGGCCAAGGACGTGGGTTCACGGCGATTTGATCCGTAAAATGCTCTGACCGCAGCCCGAATTCGTTGTACTTCCGATACCCGCTCAAGGTCACGCTCTTCGCGGGTTGGCCCTGCAACAGGCGGCGCTGGCACCACTATATTGTTATTGGTGTCGTCGATGACGTCGATATTGTTATCCACATCAGACCCATTGTTCCGTGTCAGCAACATGACGAGTAGCAATATCAATAACACGAGAATCAACACCCCAACAACGAGCATCAGCAGTTTCTTCTTTGAGCTTCCACCCTTGCTTAATTCTTTTAGTATATCCTCCTCATTCGTCCCCGGTATACCGTTGCCATTCATGCTCGGCGTCATCCCTGGCTCTCCTGACGCTTTAGGGGCTGTATAGTCCTTGCGTACAGGGCCAGATTGTCGTGGCGAGCTATCTCGCGTAATATCGCTCGAGCCAGTACCACTATAGGGCGCACCTGCATTCATGTTGATTTTTGGCTTTGTTGCATTATTTAAATTAGTGCTGGCTGTCTCTTCAAACTTGCGGGGGTTTTTTGGAGCTGCTGCCCCCTCGCCAGTTGGTAAATTCGTCGGAGGCGCTCCTAATGGTTGATCTGCCATGAATGTACGATTATATTAAGCGTTAAAATGGTTACAAGTGACTTAAATTGATTCAATTATACCACAAAGCAGGCATGATCACATCGGATGAGTCAACAGAAGTTATCCACAGATTCATTCGAACGACGATTTGACTACTTGAATAATTGGATGTACATTAGGCACTATCTAAAGAGAAAGGGGTGAGTTCCTTAGGTGAAAATTCTGCTGATATTAGCAGGACGTTGGAAATTTCTTCTCAGGAGGTCGGAGTATGGGCATGGGGTTATTGGCCACCGAAGCTGGTCAGAGAGAATCAGGGATTGCTTTTCACAGAGACTTTAGAGGACCGGCACCACAGCTTGTGTTTGTTCTTGATTCGGATTACAAGAAAGCGCTCGAGCTGATTCGGCGTTCGCCCCGTGTAGTTCGCACTACAACTTGGAAGTGGTGCAAGTCAACACCGAGAAACAAGGGGCCTGAAGTTTTGATCTTATTCAGGGACCCAGGCCGAGAGGCAACTGTTATGAAGCGCTCGCCGCAGGCTATGAGGTATTGTCCAGCAATTCATAGCCGAGAAGCGCGACTCCGAGTGCATTAAAGACACAGAAAAACGAACAGGGATACCACCATAGGTATCCCTGTTCTACGTTAATGATTGTTATAAGTATGCCATTATCGAGAGAAGTAAACCTCGGAAGCGACTCGGCATGGCCTCGACTTAGTCGAGCGAGTCGCTGAGAGCTTAGGGAGCGATTTCACGCAGGGGAAAATCGACGACCGGTACTTCGAGGGGTGAGTGGCATATAGCATATAATAACTCTGCACTACGCTGGAGGTTGAGAATCTACGAAAGGAGTTGAGGAGAGAGATAGATGTGAATGAACATACCAACCCCCAGCATGGTACAGAGTTTATCACTGCGAAAGCCGATCTACTTGCCCTCCTGAAAGCTGTGCGTAGCACAGCAGGCGAAGTAAATCGGCTCTCGAAGTGATGACACTGCGAGAGAGTTCCCCTCGGCCCGCTACATCAATAAATTGTGTAAGGTCGCCGTGGCGTTACGTCACGGTCTGTCGGGGTAACATTGTATTGTAAATAAAGTTCAATGACATATGCATTGAACTGACCATTATACATAATATTAGATTTTTGTCAAGGGTTTCAGGTGAATAGCTGGCGGGAATCTGCACGCATCTAGGAAAATAGCATAAAATAGCATAAAATAGCATAGTATACATTCGCTAGCCATACAAGAAATTATGAGTTTGCGGCACCGAATAAATCTAAGGCGTTTGAATAAAGGCGACCCCGAAGCGTTCGCGCAACTTTTTGATTGGCACGGCGAAAAGCTATTTCGTCATATCTATTATCGCGTGAGTAATAGGGAAATCGCCCAGGACTTGACAAGCCAAACATTTTTGAAAGTTTGGGAGTATATCATACGTCTTCAGGTACGAGAGGGAGATTCAGTGTCTGGGCATACCGTCAAACCGATCGAAAACAGCACTGCATTTCTCTATCGCACCGCACGTAATTTAATCATTGATTATTATCGTAGCAAGAAGTTTGAGGCAGTTACACTTACTGAAGAAATGGAAGAGGTTTTGGCAGGGTCGGACGACACCATACGAGGCATCGATCACCAGTTCAACATTCGTAGGATCGTTCAAGCAATGAGTGTTTTAAAAGAACAGGATCAAGAGCTCGTATTGATGCGGTATGTGAACGAGTTGTCAATGAAAGATGTTATAGCGATCACTGGCTTGAATGAAAATACGATCGCTATACGCCTTCATCGCGCGCTCCGCACACTCCGACAAACCATAGAAAAGCAAGAGCCGTTGCTATAAGGAGCACATTGAGCAATACATTATTGGGTACAATGCAATTCTTTGAACGGGACAATTCAGATATTCTTCATCAGCTACGCTCCCTTGAACGAGTAAAGCCTGATGGCGCATGGACACGCAGCACGCGCGCCCAATTGTTCGCGTTGGCAGAATATGAGGGTCTTGCTGCGCCGCGGCATCCATTTTTGTTTTCAAAGATGGTATTGGCTCCTGCCCTGGTTGTCTTAGCAGTCGTTATGATAATCGGAGGCAGTGTTGCGTTTGCGGCCCAGTCAGCAAAGCCCGATGATTTATTGTATCCGGTAAAATTGGCTACTGAAAAAATACAAGAAACTATCGCGCCGACACAGCGCGCAAAGCTTGAATTACAACAAAAATTTGTTGAACGCCGATATCAGGAGTTGGCAGTGTTGAAATATGAGTTGACGCTCGAAGGGCGCGATGTCGATGAAATCAAAAAAGCCATTTCCCGAAACAAGAAAGCTGCTGAATCGTTACTTATTAAAATGGAGACTGCTGTACCGGATAGTAGTTTGGGCGGGCTGCTCGTTTTTGACGGCGTGCTTGCTACAAGCACCCTTGTGGCATCAACCGCAACAACATCTACTACCACCGCTGCGATAATTAATCTCAAAGCAGAGGGAGTTGATGTGGCGACAGCAGTGATCTTGGAGCGTATTGACGCACAGATTAAAGAACATCGCGATTTACTCGAAGAAGTGAGTATGCTTACGAACGAAATTCCGACAGGCACAACAACCATGACCACTGCAACTTCTACGCCGACTTCCACGCCAGTAGGGATCATTCCGATTATTACCGTGCCAGAACAAGCAACAACTACGACGGTTGTGGCGTCATCCGTAACATCGACGTCAACCCCCGCAGTTACGGCGCCCCAAAACCCTTCCATTACAATCCAAACAGAAACGACAACGAATAGTACGGCTGAAACGAATTAACAAAACAAAAACGTTCTCATCGTTATAGGTTTGTGAGGAACCTATGAAAGTGATGGGGACGTTTTTGTTTTCAGTGATCGAGATCCTACACTTGGGTGCCGGCGCAACCACTGAAAGAGAGCGCGTAGAAACGCACATCTTTTGTGTCCACATATATACGCAACTCGCCTACATGAAAAATGGTGTTTGCCACAAGATTGTAGAGCCTCGGTCGGTCAATGGTTACATAGCTATGTCCATTACGCAGTTCAACGTCGTTGCCACGATTTTGCAAGGTGAGCGGCTTATTATCAAGCGTAATTCGAACGGTGTGCGGCTTTCGTCCCACGCGATCTGCTACGATATTTACATGAAACGCATTATAGCGCAGGGCAAGATAATCAGTATAGGTATGGGTATCGCGAGCGTGTTGTATATAGTCAGGCGCAAGGTCCCATTGGCCTTGCAGATGCCACTGGTTGAGTACGTGATGTCTTATATCGTGATAGATCCCGTCTGCATCGATGATTGGCGAATGTCGAAGAAAAATTGTTGGAGTCGCATGATAACACACGGCATGTCGCGCTTTTGGGTCGCCTGTGCGATAGAGGGGAATGGAGGGCAGGTGCATGGGAGCTCTGGATGTTTCCTGGAGGAGCCCGTGAATTCGGGACTCGATACGAGCATAATCCCCTTCTCCCTCATACGTACCGGCATGGGCTCCAAATGCGTTTAACAGCACAATATATGGCTGGAATCGGAATAAGGGGCTGTGGATACCGACGATCTTTAATCCAAGAGATGAATACAGTGCGTGCCATCGAGTGAGGTACGGTAGCATGCGGAGACATTCAGCAGATGCGTAATGCCAAAAAAACAGTATAACCACGGCTCCTTGAAGCGTACGAAGTTCGCTATCCTGCTGTATCATTGTTGTTATCTTGACCATATAGCAACCCTCTTCAATCGAGAATTACACTTTCTGTGAAAATTAACTACACAACCTCCGCAAGCACCACAAGCTCATTCCCTTTATGTACCTCAAGAATCCCACTTTTTATCGGGATTTTATCAGTTTTTGCCTCGTGAAATTCATCGCCTGGCTTGGTTCGAATCGTGATAGTGCCAGCTTTAAGTGGCGTAATAAGATCGATGTGACCCGGAAGGGTTGTTAATTCGCCCAGGACCCCAGGCAGCGTAACACTATACGCCTCCGCGCTATATAGTATTTTATCAATTGTAACGATTGAAACGTGAAACATAGATTCAATTCACCTCATCAATCCCACCCTTCATATAAAATGCATCCTCATCTTTGCTATCATGCTTTCCATCGATAATTTCACCAAACCCCCGAACAGTCTCTTCAAGCGTCACATACTTCCCTGCTCGACCGGTAAACTGTTCCGCAACGAAGTTTGGCTGACTCAAGAATCGCTGAATACGGCGGGCGCGGTTGACCGTAATCTTGTCGTCTTCTGATAATTCTTCCATGCCGAGAATCGAAATAATATCTTGCAAATCTTTATAGCGCTGCAAGATCTGTTTCACTGCCATGGCGACTCGATAGTGCTCTTGGCCGACAATTTCTGGAGCCAACATGGTTGAGTTGGAGTCGAGCGGATCCACTGCTGGATAAATACCCAGCTCTGATAAACTGCGAGACAAGTTTATGGTTGAATCAAGGTGGGAGAATGTGGTTGCAGGAGCCGGGTCAGTAAAGTCGTCTGCCGGTACATAGACTGCCTGGAATGACGTAATCGAACCTTTTTTCGTTGAAGTGATGCGTTCTTGCAGCTCACCCATTTCTGTAGCGAGCGTTGGCTGATAGCCCACAGCAGAGGGGATTCGCCCTAGTAATGCCGAAACTTCAGATCCTGCCTGGGTGAAACGGAATATGTTGTCTATAAAGAGGAGCACGTCTTTACCTTCTTCGTCGCGGAAATATTCAGCTAATGTGAGGCCTGTCAACCCGACTCGCAGACGCACGCCCGGGGTTTCGTTCATCTGACCGAATACAAGGGCAGTATTTGCAAGTACACCGGAATCCTTCATCTCGTGGTATAGGTCATTGCCCTCGCGCACACGCTCCCCTACTCCGGCAAATACCGAAAATCCCTGGTGCTCTTTGGCAGAGTTGTGGATAAGTTCCTGGATGAGTACCGTTTTTCCTACGCCAGCGCCACCAAACATTGCTACCTTGCCACCCTTACTGATAGGGCAAATCAAATCAACGACCTTAATACCCGTTTCAAAAATTTCGATCTGCTGCGACTGATCCTCGTAGGAGGGTGGCTCGCGGTGAATCGGTTTAAATGACGAGGTTTTGTCTTCCTTCACCGGACCTAGGCCATCGATGGGTTCGCCAATGACGTTAAACATGCGACCGAGCGTGGGGCGTCCGACCAGTACCTTGACAGTACTACCAGCTGCAGTAACTTTTGCGCCTCGGACTAAGCCATCCGAAGACCCAAGCGCAATCGCGCGAACCATGCGCGCGCCGATATGCTGTGCTGTTTCGAGCACCAATTCTTTTTGCTTGCCTTCGACCTCACGCATAACGGTGAGTGCATCGTAAATATTTGGTAAGGGCCCTGTTTCAAACGTCACGTCAACAACGGGACCGATAACCTGTGAAATTGTTCCAGTAGTTTTCATACGATTATGTTAATGCTTCGGCGCCGGTCACGATTTCGGAAATTTCCTGCGTTATACCAGCCTGTCGCGCTTTATTAAAAGTTAGTTGCAAATCAGTCAGGAGCTCGCCTGCATTCTCGTTTGCATTTTTCATTGCCATCATGCGAGCGGAGTGTTCTGACGCATTCGATTCAAGCAATGCATGGAGGAGTTGTATCTGGACGAGCTGTGGGAGGAGCGTATTCAAAACTGCTGCCTCGTCCGGCTCGAATGCGTAATCAACATGGGCACGAAATGGTGAATTTGTGTTCGCTTGCTTGTGTGTCTCGTTCGCATATTTTCCGCTTACCGGTGCGATATCTGCAATGATCTGCTGGAGCGATTCTTGAGAAAATGGCAGTAATTGTCGAACCACCAATTTTTGCGAAACTGTGGAGAAAAAGTTGTTATATAAAATGCGGACCTCGTCATATGCTTCCGACTCGAACCCACGAATAATTCCGCCCGCCACAGTAGCGATCGAGCCCACATGCATGGTATCGCCGATGCCCTCGATGAACCCATATTCTTGAATGCCATGACCTCGGCAATACGAATGTACTTTTTTGCCGATGCTATAGACGTGGGATGTTTTACCCTCGGCCACAAGCGCTGCGCGATGGCGATTCATTTCTTTGATTGCATTGCTATTAAAAGCACCGCATAAACCTTTATCAGCGGTATAGACCACAAGTAATATGTTCTTCAGTGGTCGTCGAGCGAGTAAAGGGTATTCATGCTCATGAGGTGTTGCTGAAAGGTGTGCAAGTAATGCCATCGCTTTTTCTGCATATGGACGAGCTTGCAACGCAGCGACTTGGTTGCGACGCATTTTATTGGCAGCCACCGCTTCCATTGCTTCGGTAATCTTCTTAATATTCTGAATCGACTTAATTTTTAGTTGTAGTTCCCGTGCTACTGCCATGTTCTTTTATAAACAGCTTCTTATATGACTCGATTGTGTCAATGATGTCCCTTTCGATTTCTTCGTCTAATACTTTCTTGGTTGCTATTGCATCGAGGACTTTCCTAGCTTGTCCAGTCGCATATTCGCGCAATCCTTTTTCAAACAGGCCAACCTTTTTGACCTCGATGTCATCAATATATCCCTTAGTTGCTGCATATATGACGAGCACCTGTTCTTCTGCACCCATAGGATCATACTGCACCTGTTTGAGAACCTCGGTTACTCGCTGCCCGCGGTTCAACTTTTCCTGCGTTTTTTTATCGAGCTCTGAACCAAATTGCGCGAATGCCTCGAGCTCGCGGAATTGTGCAAGATCAAGGCGTAACGTTCCCGCCACCTTTTTCATTGCTTTAATTTGTGCTGCGGAACCAACGCGTGATACGGAAAGACCGACGTTAATTGCAGGCCGAACACCCTTGTTAAAGAGGTTTGGCTCGAGATAAATTTGGCCATCGGTGATGGAGATGATGTTCGTGGGGATATACCCGGAAATATCGCCTGCCTGGGTTTCAACTATCGGAAAAGCAGTGAGTGATCCGCCGCCTAGCTCCTCGCTTAACTTACTTGATCGCTCGAGTAAACGAGAGTGGAGATAAAAAATGTCGCCCGGATATGCCTCGCGACCTGGCGGTCGGCGAAGTAATGCTGAAATTTGCCGATACGCCCATGCGTGTTTGGTGAGGTCGTCGTAAAATATGACGGCGTCCTCACCCTTATCGCGGAAATATTCACCCATGGTCACGCCTGCGTATGGCGCAAGAAATAGCAGCGCTGCTGGATCAGAGGCTGTGGCATTGACAACTATGGTGTATTCCATGGCGCCGCGCTTTTCAAGCTCGTGCACAAGGCGCGCAACACGCGATTGCTTCTGGCCCACAGCTACATAAATACAATAGGGTCGATTTTCTACTGGTATGGTAAGTTGTCGCAAAATGGTATCAGCGACAATGGCAGTTTTTCCCGTTTGGCGATCGCCAATAATAAGTTCTCGTTGGCCACGGCCGACAGGGATCATGGCATCGATGGCCTTGAGTCCGGTATACAACGGCTCGTTGACTGATTGTCGTTCGATAACACCGCGCGCCTCTTGCTCGATAAAGCGCATCTCGGCGCCCTTTAGCGCGCCCTTGCCATCGATTGGTTCTCCGAGCGCATTCACGACACGCCCTAAAAGCGCCTTGCCGACAGGTACTTGCAATAGCTTTCCCGTTGACTTTACCTCGTCGCCCTCATGTAAATCATGATCGTAGCCCAAAACCATAATACCCACAGAATCCTCTTCGAGGTTTAACGCCACGCCGAATTTACCATTTGCAAACTGCACCATTTCCGAAACCATGACATCAGCTAAACCAACAGCGCGCACAATGCCGTCGCCCACGCTCACAATGTGGCCAACTTTTTCCTTTTTGATTTCGGCGCCATACCCCTCAATTTTCTTTTGTAATTCCTCGACGAGTAAATTCTGTGACATATGCATACGTTAACGAATTGTAGTTTCAAGTATTGATAAGCGATGTTGCAGGGTTGCGTCTATGACTGCTCCGTCAAAAGCTATCTTTATCCCGCCAAGTAATGCTTCGTCGACATTCCAATCAAATAATAAATGCTTGGGGTCGACATTTTGTTGCTCGGCTCGTACCACCTTCATAA
>Ga0075983_124_pt1 | contig 17532 bp, 16 predicted proteins | sample RifGroA2_FD_68059 | JGI IMG/M metagenome (GOLD analysis project Ga0075983, IMG submission 68059) | Parcubacteria bacterium GW2011_GWA2_47_8 | reverse complement strand
CATCACAAGCTACGCGACAAGACGGTATAGTCGGCACGCGCGCCGCGCATAGCAATCACAATGCATGATTAGTTTCATCATCCAAATCCTCATAAACGCCCTTGCGTTGTACACCGCGGCTCACATTATTCCGCGTTTTGTATTCACCGGCGACGTTACGAGTTTGCTCATGGCGGGATTTGTGTTTGGTTTGCTGAACTTTTTTGTGAAGCCCGTATTGAAATTCTTGTCTGCGCCCATTATTCTGTTAACATTGGGATTGTTTACGATATTGCTCAATATATTCATGCTTTGGGTATTGACGTGGCTTATCCCCGAGCTCACGATCACCGGTTTTTGGGCATATTTCTGGGGCGTGGTCATCATTACCCTCGTGAATATCTTTGTACATTCCTTTACCCGTAACGACAAAAAACATGAATGAAGTTTTGATGTATTTGCAAATTATCCTTGCCGTTATCCTCGCGGCGACAATTCTGCTGCAACAGCGCAGCAGTTCGCTGGGAGGCGCGTTCGGTGGGATGGGTGAAACATTTCACACCAAGCGAGGCGCGGAGCAATTTCTCCACTTGAGCACTATCGCCCTGGTTGCGGGGCTTTTGACCGTTACCTTGCTACGGGCTATTTTGTAAGTAGAGCCGCAGCGTTCGACTGACACGCGTAAGCCTTTCTTTTTTTCTCATCACCCCATACACGCATGAAGATCTCACTACCGAATATCTCATCGATTCAATCTCTTGTTACATACATACAATCATGGGAGCGGCTGGCGCTGAAATTGTTTTCTGTGGTGGCTTTTGCGGCGTTATTAGTGCTGCTTGTATTTCAAATCGGTGCCCAAAACCTCGAGCCGACAACGGGCGGGCTGTACAAAGAGGGCATGGTCGGAACGGTTCGGTATTTAAACCCAATACTGGCATCGATCAACGAAAATGATCGCACCCTTGTACCACTGCTATTTAGCGGTCTCATGCGATATGACAAACAGGGCAATCTGGTGCCCGATCTTGCCGAAAGCTTTGCCATTGGGGAATTCGGCAAGGTATATGATTTTAAGCTTCGCAACGACGCAATGTGGCAGGATGGCTATCGCGTAACTCCCGATGACATCGTATTTACGATAAAGCGCATCCAAAACCCTGATTACCAGAGTCCCTTGCGATTCGGCTGGGAGGGCGTCACGGTGGAAAAAGTTGACGATCATACGGTTCGATTCACCCTCGTTGACCCCTATTCGCTATTCCTCGAGAATACGACCGTCGGAATTATTCCGCAGCACGTATGGGAAAACATCGATCCACTTACGTTTCCACTCGCTGATTTGAATCTTAAACCCATTGGTTCGGGGCCGTATGTATTGGATGCAATAACGCGCCGCGCCGATGGCATTATTGATGCTATGACCATGGTACGGAACACCGAATACCGTGGAACCGGCCCCTACCTCGACCGCCTCGAGTTTCATTTTTACGATACTGATGAAAGCTTATTCGATGCATTAAATAGAGGCGAGGTTGAAGGTGTAGGCGGCATTTTGCCTGATCAATTCTTGAGTTTTGCTCCAGAACGCGCCTCAAAACAGGAAATACTGCTACCCCGCTATTTCGCCCTTTTTTTCAATAAAGAAACCAACACCATGCTGGCGAACGCGAATATTCGCACTGCCTTAGCGCAATCCATCGACAAGCAGCAATTGATACAACAAGTGTTCCGGGGCGAGGCAAAACCAGTAGATTCACCTATTCCAGAAGCAACGCGCTACTACAATCCAAACCTTCCTGCAGTTGCATTTGACCCAGCAACTGCGGAGACTTTATTTGCATCATATGCAACGCCTCCTGCATTTACGATAACGACACTCAAGGATCCTGATTTGTTGGCTGCAGCATCATTTATTCGCCAAGCGTGGGAGGCGGTTGGCGCCAGCGTAACGATTGAAACGCGCAATCCTATAGAGCTACGCGATGAGGTCATCAAGAATCGAGAGTTTCAGATTTTGCTGTTTGGCCAGTCACTCAAGCGAAACCCTGACCCATTTTCATTCTGGCATTCGTCGCAAATAAAAGAGCCGGGGCTCAATCTTTCACAATACAGTAATAGCGAGGTTGATCGACTCCTCGAAGATTCACGCCAGATATTCGACGATAGCGTCAGACAGCAAAAACTCGAGAATTTCCAGGAATTGCTCACCAATGACATGCCGGCTATCTTCTTGTATTCCCCCTATTATTTGTATATCATTGATAAGAAGATCAAGGGGGTCGATATGACAGCGCTATCTAGTGCCGACGAACGATTCTATTTCTTGCCCTATTGGTATATCAATGTCCGTCGCACGTTTTGATATTGACATTACGATACAGCGTGTTACAATGCGTTTACGTATGTAGCTCTGCTGTGTCTCCCCAAATATACGCCATTGCCTCTGTGGTGGAATGGCAGACACGTAGCGTTCAGAACGCTATGACCTCACGGTCGTGCAGGTTCGACTCCTGTCAGAGGCACTATTTTCTATCGAGTTTTAATTCGTATGATCTCCTAATCAATCTATATATTTATGACGACAGACACACAACGTTCGAGACGAGGTTCTTTTGAATTTAATAGCAGCAGTTATGACGGACGTCGATTCGTGGCTGGCACCACGAATACACACACGGGTCCAGCTCGACCAGCGCGTCCCACACGAACAGGGCGACCTGGCACGCGTCCTGGTCCTGGGCAACGTAATGCGCATACATCACCAGCAACAACGACGCGTTCTCGCATTCGTAAGCCCGCTTTCGTCAACGAGGCGAAAGGCCTCAAAGGTAGCGCGACGAACGGCTCAAATGGCAAGCGGCACGAGCTCAATGCATTAAATGACATCGATCCAGAGCGAGAACCGCTCGTATTTGGTAAGAGCCCTGACCGTGTTACGGTCATTCCTTTGGGCGGACTGGAAGAGATCGGCAAAAACATGATGGCCATTGAGTATATGGAAGAAATTTTGATTGTTGATATGGGCCTGATGTTCCCCGAGGAAGATATGCCGGGCGTTGACTATATTATCCCTGACATAAACGCGCTCCAGGGAAAGGAGCACAAGGTTCGGGTATCCTGATTCACCACCACTCAATATTGTTGAGGTTGAATCCGGTCATAAGGTTTCTATTGGCCCTTTTAAAGTTGAATTTATACACGTAAACCACAACATTCCCGATAGCTATGCAGTCGCGATCACCACGCCCGTTGGCACGATAATTATGACCGGCGATTACAAATTTGACGAGCACCCGATTGGCGAACTACCAGCGGATACAAAGCGATTGCAAGAACTTGGCGATAAAGGCGTGTTGCTTTTAATGTCAGACAGCACTGATTCACACAAAAAAGGCCACTCAATATCTGAATACGAAGTCAAGGGCAATCTCGAAGAAATTATCCGCGAAAATATTGATCGCCGTATTATAATGGCGACGTTTTCTTCTCTGATCACGCGCATTCAGCAGATTTTTGACCTTGCAGAGATATATAACCGGAAAGTTGCGATTGATGGGTTTAGCATGAAGCGCAACGTTGAAATCGCGAAGAATTTGGGCTTTTTGAAGGTGGGCAAAGGCATTCAAATCGATGCCAACGAGGTAAAAAACTATAAACCATCACAGATTATTTACCTATGCACCGGCGCCCAAGGCGAAGGCAATGCGGTTTTAATGCGCATTGCCAACGCAGAACACCGCTTTATGCGGATATTGCCCAATGACGTTGTGGTGTTTTCGAGCTCGGTCATCCCGGGTAACGAACGCACCGTGCAACGGCTTAAAGACCAACTATACCGCCAGGACGCAACCGTTGTGCATTATCAAATGATGGACATCCACTCCGGAGGTCACCCTGCCGAAGACGACGTGAAATCCATGTTGCGGTTGGTGCGACCGAAGTTCTTCGTGCCCGTGCACGGCAACTACTTCATGTTAAAAATCCACAGCCAGCACGCGCAGGCAATGGGGGTGAAGAAAGAAAATTGTATTCTTGCCGAAAACGGAACTATTATGCACTTTGAGGCGAATGCATGTACGGTGGATAAGAAAAAAGCCCGGAACCTGAACATTTTCGTGGATGGTTTGGGCGTTGGCGACGTTGGCGAAATCGTGTTACGCGACCGTCAGAAAATGGCAGAGGATGGCATGTTTGTCATCATTGTAACTATCGACGCAAAAACCGGCAAAGTCGGCGACCGCATCGACATCATTTCGCGTGGATTCGTCTATATGAACGAGGCAAAAGATCTCATGAAAGACGCACGGAGTAAGATCCGCGACATTGGGGACAAAACTTCTCACAAAGACAAAACAACCAACTGGGTCTATGTCAAAGACAATCTGCGGGACCGCATTGGCCAGTTCTTATTCCAGCGCACGCATCGACGGCCGCTGGTACTGCCCGTGGTGATGGAGATGTGAGATCGTTCAATTATACTTCCTCTCGCTTTTCGCGCACGAATTTCATCCAATTTTCTAATACTTCGAGCACTGTTTTGAGCGGGGCTTCAATCACGAAGTCGAGCAGGAAAATAAAGATATTGATGTTGGCAAATTGACCAGAGAGCCAGCGACCTGCCTGAATTATGGGCAGCGTGATCGCGTCGAACAAAAATCCAAGAAAGCCACGGCGTTCTTCGAGTACCAGATATTCACGGGCAGCAAGCCGTATCTTCGCGCCAAAGAAACTCACCAAGGTTAAGAAGAAGACAAACAGTGCACCCGAGACAATATTAAAATTAAGCCGTGCAAGTCCCCAGATGATGCCCATAAATACCGCAATGAAAATGATATAGTACACAGCCATAAGTACATTGTGAAAAGCGCTTGCGCCGCCGCGCACTTTGACCCGTAAATTCACCGGCTCGTCTGTGTAGACGATTCCGTGCACTAACTTAATCATACGTGCGGTATTTTGTGCCTCTGGCATGCGCAGTCGCACACCGAACAGTGTCATCAAAAACGGCGGAAACAAGACGTTAATACCTGCATTCGCCCAATTGATACCGTGTGCAAAAAACAACCGTTCGAGCGGCAGCTCCACGAGAAATACCAGTGATACCTTGGTTATTAAAATAAATACAGTGCTGCGGAATAAACGACTACGGGTTTTACGAACGATGCTCTTGTACTCATCTTGCGCAACAGCGCGAAGTTCGCTGTCCAGAGCGCTGAAATCCCCTAGTTCGCCGCCGATTAGTTGCGAATTTTGGAGCATCGCTCGCTCAAGCACTTTAAACGGCACTGCCTTCTTGCGAAGCTTTGCATACACGCGCGTGCCGATTTTGTCGTGCATATATCCCTCGATTTGATCGAATAAATCTGGCAGTGCTTTTGCAATTTGTCGAATGTCGTCGTTCGTAGCAGTCAGCCACGCCTCCTCGTAGAGAATAAATAAATCGTAGCGAAGACGACTTTCGTCCAGACGGGACAATGCTCGATGGCAGCCGACGAAAATGAGCATGTCGCGGCGGGGCGGCTTGAGTCGCGCATTGGTAATCGTTATCTTCTCCCGCAATATTGAGTACATGAGGCCGATGATTGCCCGCTGGAAAAAGCGTGATGAGAAGAGGTTTTCGACTTCGTTCGCTGCAAGGTTTATAACCCAGCGGTGGATATGATTTTGATTCCCCGGATATATATCATCATGCTCGTTCAGTAGCAAAATATATTTACGGACTATTTTCTCCACATCAAATAACCGCCTCTCCGGGACAGCGTTATTTGGCAGATATCGCGCCATGATTAACTCGCGAATGAGTGACTCGGCGATTTTTTCTGCTGATTTCCCAGCACGCATTTGCCGCGTCATGATGCGCTGGATCGCACTACGACGGAGCAAGTGCTCATCCTGATAATCAATGGCATTGCGAATTTTCTCGAACAAAACAGCCGTTGCGCTCACGGTCTCCTCCACCTTTATCATATCCTCGTCTGCGGCTACTGCATAAGCCGGCGCTTGCGTTTTGAGCGTGTGGAGTAATCCCTGCGCCTCCGGCGTTAGGAAGGTTTTTTCTGACATATGGCTATAGAATCTATGGGGTTACTATAGCATACGTTGAAGGGTTTCTCAATGTATCGTATAAGCCATATTAACCAAAAGCGCCCCGTCGATAGGGACGCTTGGCTTGGTGTTCTTTTCAGAAACTATATCAGGTAACCGAAACCAACGTCCCGTTTGATGAGACGCACATGCTAATTGAAATAGCATTTTGCAATTGAGCGTTGGTTTTAGTCATACACATGATATGGGATGTATATTACACAGGGCGTATGGCTCGTCAATGGTTGCTGCTGTGGATAATTCAAAACACTAGGTGACGCAACCCCGTAAATGAAAACAAGGGCAGCGATGATGCTACCCATGTTTCGTTTTTCTCTCATGTGGTGCAAGGCAAGGGCACCAGCAACGCGCAGTACAGTTGCATACCCTTATATGACTCACATAGGTGTGCAACTTCGAGTATGAACCAATACCTCTTTGCCCGCACGTTGCATACCCTACCTATGTGTGAGTGTAGGAGTTTACCCATCCCCATCTGCTTGGTTTAACAACAGCAGATTTCAATGGGCATGAGGCCGTGTAACGCGGCCCTTCTTGCAAGCACGTATAGTGAAGCAAGAATCCTTTTTTATAGTGCAAAGGACTAGGGGTAGTGTAGAAAACTTCGTATAATGCTGTCAAGGGTTACAACTGCGTTTTAAGCATGTATACTACCACTATATGAAATCAATCATCCAAACAGTCTCAAGCGCATCTGTAACAGTGCAAGGTAAAGCCGTCGGCGCAATCCGCGACGGCTATCTTATTCTGCTCGGCGTTCATGAGTCCGACACCACTGCCAATGCCGATGCCATGGCGCGAAAAATCGTGAATCTGCGCATTTTTCCCGATGCGCAACTTAAAATGAATTTGAGCATTACCGATATACGAGGCGAGATCCTATTGATTTCGCAATTTACCCTGTACGGCGATACAAACGGCGGGAATCGGCCATCGTTTATCAAGACCGCAAAGCCCGATATAGCAATCCCGTTATATGAGCGCGTCATCCAAAACCTCAAAAATAGCGGTGTAACAGTTGAAACTGGTAAATTTGGTGCTATGATGGAGGTGTCGCTGGTGAACCAAGGTCCCACGACGATAATTCTTGAAACGTAGCAGTATGTTAGGAATGAACGACATGCTTCCCGGTGTGAAATTTATTCACGATGGGTTGCCATTTGAAGTAATAAGCGCGCATCATTACAAGCGTGAACAGCGCCGACCCGTTATGCAGGCAAAGGTACGCAATTTAATTACGGGCCGCACGATGGACCAGACGTTCCATACCCACCACCAAATTGAAGAGGCGCCAATCGAATTGCGGCCAGTACAGTTTGTGTACGCACACCGGGACAAATTCGTGTTTGCTGAAGTTGGCGATACGAGCAAACGATTTGAGCTGCCCGTCGATGTCGTTGGCGCAACGGCCAATTTTTTGAAAACAGGCATGGAAGTCAATGCCGTTGACTTTGATGGCACTATTATCAATATCGATCTTCCGGTCAAAGTGGATTATACTGTGACTGATGCTCCACCAAACGTAAAAGGCGATACGCAATCAGGCGGCAACAAAGTTGTCATTATAGAAACCGGATATGAAGTCAAGACGCCGCTGTTTATAAATACCGGCGACGTAATCAAAGTCAATACGCAAACCGGAGAGTACGTGGAGCGGGTGAACAAGGCATAAGCAAAGCATAATCATATGCGCATTGTATCTGGCATACAACCAAGCGGTTCTCTGCATATCGGCAATTATCTTGGAGCGCTGCAGCGCTGGGTAAAGCTCCAAAACGACGGTAGCAATGAGTGTTTTTTCTTTATCGCTGACCTGCATGCAATAACATTGCCAAAGGAACCGACTGAATTACGAGCACGGACATTCGACACCATGCGGGCTTTATTAGCCGTGGGACTTGATCCGAAACGAGTGACACTCTATGCGCAATCTGCAATTTGTCCTTCGCACACTGAATTGGCGTGGATTTTTTCAACATTGACGCCATTGTCGTTCTTGAAGGAGATGCACCAATTCAAAGAAAAATCAGAGAGACACCGCAAAGAAGTCAACGCCGGCTTATTCACTTATCCCGTATTGCAAGCTGCTGATATTTTGATGTATGATGCGGATTTAGTGCCGGTAGGCGAAGATCAGCGACAGCACATCGAATTGACCCGTGATATCGCGCGTAAGTTTAACCAGCGCTTCGGGCAGACATTTGTTGAGCCGGCGTTTTATGAAGGTGAACGACCGCTGAAAATTATGGGGCTTCAGAACCCTGGAGCAAAAATGTCTAAATCAGACGATAATGCAGCTCTGAATACGATTGGCATATTTGATCAGCCAGATACAATTCGTCAGGCGATTAGTCGCGCAGTGACTGATTCCGAGGGATCCGTGCGCTTTGATGAAGCGTCGCGGCCAGGTATCTCGAACTTGTTAACGATATTTTCGCTCATTGCCGAGCGAACTATCCCTGATCTTGAATCAGCGTACGCCGGAAAAAATTATGGCGAATTTAAGAGCGACCTTGCTGATGCAATCATCGAAACGCTCACACCGCTACGCGAACAGTACAAAAAGCTCGCTGGTAATCCAGCAACCGTTCAAGAATATTTCATGCAAGGCGCAAAGCGCGCTTCTTCTCTTGCGGAAACAAAAATGACCCAAGTATATGGGCTGGTTGGGCTGAACTAACCGTGTCATCTTGTGTTAATGAATTTGTTCGCGAGAGTTCATGTTCAGTATGTTACATTGATATTATTATGACAACGTCCGTTGAGACACCACTGACAAAAGAATATTTTGCAACGTTTATGGGGAAGTTTGTCGAAACGTTGGTCGTTCGCTTTGATGCAATTGACCAGCGATTCGACAGGATTGAGCTACGTTTAGACGAACACGACAAGCGATTCGATCGTATAGAGACGCGGCTCGATGCCATAGAAACACGACTTGGCGAGCATGATAAACGATTTGATCAGATTGATGCACACTTCAACTCAATTGAAGCGCAACTCGACAAACACAGTAAACGATTTGACGCAATAGACCGACGTTTTGATGCCATAAAAGCAGATCTAGTCGATCACGACAAGAGGTTCGATAAGTTAGAAGCCCGTCTTATTAGGCACGATAAACGATTCGAGAAATTGTATGAACGCTTTGATAATCTCGACGTTTCAATTGCCGGGATTCGAACCCAAGTGGCATACAATAGTGCCCAGCTACACGAATTCGGTATCCAAGTACATGTCGTGCGAGACGAGGCGCCGCCGAAACGAAAACGAAAGGCCGCTATCTAATTCAGATCACTCACGAAGGACCAATGTACTTCGAGATAAGTGTTTTGATGTACTCAATTTTTTCGTCAACAAACGCTTTGTCCGGTCCTTCAATAGTGAGTCGCAAAACAGGGGTTGTATTCGACAATCGTAGATTGAACCACCAATCTGGATAGTCTACGCTCACGCCATCAATGAACGACAGGGAACCATCAGAGAAAGTCTTTTGTAATGACTGCTTCAGAGTTTCCGACGACAGTGGTCGCGCCAATGTCATGCTAATCTCAAACGGCTTGTAGTATTTTCGGAAAAATCCGCCGTGCTTAATTAATGCGTCTTTGTAATAAGTATTGCCAACGGGCAATTTTTTTGTAATGCCGCCCGCTGCCTTTATCTCCTCGATAACTGCACGAGAAAACCGCAAGTCATGATATATTATCGGCTCTATGTCCGCATCACTTTTTTCCTTCCCACGATTTGCCAAAAAATCAAGTGCATAGATGCCTGTCATGATTTCGGGCGATACGATCTGACCTGTTTCGTCAACTGCGATACACCTATCGGCGTCGCCATCGAAAAACAAACCGACATCAGCTCCATCTCTCTTTACTGCTGTGATTAAATCTTTAAAATTGTCTTCGTTGTGATTGTCGGGAATGTGATGTGGGAAGTTGCCGTCGCTTTCCGGATACAGAGCGGTATAGCTGATCGGCAAGGACTTCAATAACGGGTCGGCAGAAATGGCTCCCACACCATTCCCGTAGTCTGCAACAACTTGTAATCCCTTGATTGTTCCCGCATGCGTGATTAATTCTTCACGATAATCAGTCATTATATCGTTCAGAATGACTTTGCCGGGTTGCGCCGCTGGCTTGAAAGCATAATTCTCAACCATATTTTTTATCTCGCTCAAGCCATCTGCAGCGGACAGTTGTTGAACGCCAGATATGACTCCAGTAATTCGACGAAATAACTTAAACGCGTTATATTCAGGTGGATTATGGGATGCGCTAATCATGACGCCGCATGGAGCCCCGAGGTAATACAATGCATATGACGTCATGGGGGTTGTACATACGCCTATATCAATGACATCAATGCCTGACTTGGTGAGTCCCTGAAGCAACGCTTGATGAAGCGATGGCGATGATGTTCTCCCGTCTCGCCCTACGACAACTGGCCCCTTATTACCAAGATACATTGACAGTGCGTGGCCGAGCTTGACTGCTAAATCTTCGTTTATCTGACTAGGATATAAGCCGCGAATGTCGTATCCTCGAAAAACATCGAGTTCAAGTGGCATGATAATTGAGTAAATCAGTGGGTTATCGACTACGTTTTCCCCAATTATATCGCTCGCCTTTACCGTTCGCCTTTACCGTTCGTCGAGGGGGAGCTCGGCAATGCGCTTCAGTCCCTCGGCGAGCTTGACGCGTGGGGTAAATTTCAATAACCGTTGCATTTTCGTTATATCGGCATTTGTCTCCGGCACGTAATTTTTAATCGGATTGCCAATATATTGCGGCTGAATCGATGTGCCTAATTGCGTATTAATCGCCTCGATGACCTCATTAAAGCTGTAATTCGTCGCCGTGCCGAGATTAATGATTTCATAGTCGAGCTTTGTTTGCATGGCAAGCCAGAATCCCTCAACAATGTCGGTCACAAAGGTAAAATCGCGACGCTGCGAGCCATCGCCATATACAACCGGCGCATGTCCTTGCTCCATTTCCCACAAAAATTGACTGATAATATTGGCAAACCGGCCTTTGTGTTTTTCATGTGGACCATAGACACTGAAAAATCGCATACCGATGGAGCGAACGCCATGAAGCTTGTTGTATAACAATGCCAGGCGCTCACACGCAAGCCGCGCCTCAGTATAAAAATCGGTAACGTCAATGACCGCGTCCTCCCGATGCGGTGGCTTTACCCCGTTATATACCGACGACGAAGATGCCCACACCACCGGGGCCTTGTGCTTTCGTGCTAATTCTAAAATCTGAATCATGCCGTTGAGTACCTTACCTACAAGCAGCGGATTCTCTTTATACATCGGGGACGAAGAGTAAATGCCGAGGTGATAGATTTGGTCAATGTGTTTGCAGGTTGATGGCAGCGCCACGCGATCCAGCTCCTCGACAGCTCCCTCAACGATTGTAACCTGCTTCGCAACGTGCTTGAGATTATTTCGATGCCCGGTATGGAAATTATCGACAACGGTTATTGCGGCATCAGGATGCTTTTTGACCAGTAGCTCAACTAAATTCGATCCGATAAATCCGGCGCCGCCGGTGACAAGAATATTCATGCAGTTAACGCTACGCTATTCATTATCGTCAAACCCGTTTAACTGGTGATACTGGTCAACGGTGCCAATATCAATCCACTTGTCTTTAAATGTATAGCCATGTACCCGTTTTTTATCTCGCAGGAGTTGCGGAATGACATGGTCAGTCAGGTTAATTGCCTCTGTTGGGTTCTTGGGAATATATGCAAACAGCTCGGGTTCAGCAACAAAAATCATCGTTCCCGCGTTATATCGGTGAATCGGTTTCTCGACGAATGTCTTTATCGCGCCCTCGTCATCCAACTCATACACGCCCCATGGAATTTGGTGTTGCTCTTGGAATAATGCTGGGGTTAATATACTTTTCTTAGATTTATGAAAATCAACAAGGTCGCCGAGATTTAGATCAGTCAAGTTGTCGCCACCAACAATCAAAAATGTTTCGTCTAAAATATCGCGTAACGGCGAAAGGCACCCCGCAGTTCCCAGCGGCTGTGTCTCTTCGACGAAGTGAAGCTTCACCCCAAGATCGTCGCGGTTCTCGAAATAATTGCGGATCAAGTGTCCGAGATGGCCAGTAGAAATATATGCCTCGGTTACGTCATGGCCCCGCAGATATTCGATAATATGTTCGATAATTGGCTTGTCCTTGTACGGTAGCAGCGGCTTTGGCACAACGTGCGTATACGGTCGCAAACGAGTACCCTTACCACCGGCCAGAATAACGGCTTTCATATTGATGATATCGTAGCATGACTAAACGACAAAGTTAATATAGTGATGCCAGTATTCGTATAGTTTTGCGGTGCTGATCAAATCTCGCGCGTTATATCGCGCAATGTCTTCGTGTTTGCCGGCGTAAAATAGTTTTGTTATCTGCTCGCCCGAAATCTCATCTGCCTTTGGGCTGGCAATACCGAATGCCCGCGCAGCCAAATGAAGCGAGCAGCGATAGAATGCCGCATTATAGAAACGAAGCTGGTCGAGTAAGTCGATATGATGGGGCGGCGACTGTCGAGTTGACAAATACCGCTGTCCCATTAGGTCAATGGATGGCTGCACCTCGCGCACCCCTGATCGAACCATAATATAGGGGATATCAAACCCGCGCCCGTTAAACGTCACAATATGACTATAATTCCGCACGCCGGCCCAAAATCGCTCGAGCATTGCCCGCTCTTCCATCGGTGTAAACGTGCTATTGCCTTCTTTAAACTCTTCAATTGTTTTCCCTGTATGCTCACCGGGGTTGAAATACACCTTCGCTATATTCTTTTCAACATCATACACGCCGAGGGTAATAATTGAGCCCAATAACGGCGACAGCGCCATTGTTTTCTCAATTTCAGCTTCATAGACTTCTGTGTCTTTTGGATCAGTTTTTACGGTTTTGAGCACTTCCTTTTGCGTCAATTCGTCAAGCGTGTCGAATCGCTCTGCAGCCGTTTCGATATCGATGATGAGTGTGCGCGTGTCATAATTCATGGCGTGTAGCTAGTAATTAAGTCTGATGCTAAACCATACTCTCTGATGGTATCATCCGGGATCGGAATCGGTTTTCCTGGTTCCGTTTTCCCGGGATATCGCCACGCGCTGATTATTTTAATCCGTTTCTGCGGCGCGAGTGAAATAACTTTATTCGCCAGCTTGAGTGAGGTCGGTTTTGTCTGCACTATGGCATACATCGTCCAAATTTCATAGCGATGCTTACGACTCCCCGACGTGCGCATGGATGCGAACAATCCCTCGACAATCGCCTCCTCGCGTCGCTCCGGATGATCAATAATACTACGAATTTTGCTCGACGATAACTGATAGTGCCGAACTTTATGCTTGGCATGCTCGGTCCACACTAACCGGTTCGTATCTTTGATCTCGTTCATAGTTGTTCGAATAGCTTTGATCGGCGTGCCAACCCGTATCTATCACAACCTGGCATGCTGCTTCACAACGAACGCCAAGGCGCCGTACAGCCCTCCGTCATCGCCGAGAGCCTCAGGCTTCAATTCCGGCGGTTGCGGGAATATTCGCAAAAATTGCGGGAGTTTCGTACGAACTGCATCAAGCGAAATCCCCGGATGCTTCATCATGCTACCGCCAACAACGATGCATTCCGGCGACCAAAACACTGAAACATTCGCCAAGGCCGCCGCCAAAACTGTTGCAGCCTCGTCCCATATCGCTGGGTCAGTAACATCATACGGTTTTTTCCCGAACCGTCGCTCGAACGCGCGCCCAGAAATATATGACTCGAGGTCGCCAGCTACGCCACACGACAAACACCGAATATCGCGCTCCGCGTACTGTATGATCGAATGTCCCGGCTCAAATCCCTGTGCGCTCCGCTCGATCGCGCCATCGATAATACGCACGCCCCCCACTCCCGTACTTATCGTCATATATACCACGATCCCATAGCCGCGCGCAGCGCCGTATGCTGCTTCACCTAATCCGACAATTGCCGTATCATTTTCCAGATAGGCGGGTACCTGAAACATCTCAGATAAAGACTGTTTCAGGGGCTGATTCGCCCACATAGGTAATAATGCTTGTGCGAGCATTCCGTTGCGTTCTTTGTTCAAAAATTTAACACCTGCGGCGACGGCGTGAATAGGGCGACCGTTGACAATTTTATCGCCCTCCGTTTTATATGCTTGCATAGCCACGCTAAAATCAACGGGTGTTTCAAGTTTCACCGGTGCTTCGAACGACGTGCCGTCCGAACTAAATGCAATGCGAGTTTTTGTGCCCCCAATATCGAATAAGAGATACATAGGTAATGCGGCAGCGCGTATTATTATGCGAATGCTTGATCCGTAAACAGTGTCAGTTTTGGTATCTTATGCAACATCCACGACGGATGCGATGCGTAATCATCGATTTTCATATCTTTTTGGTCTCGCGTACCAGCGTCACGAAGATCTTCCAGTGCAATCCGCTTTGGTTCGCCTGTGGCAATCACCACGCCCTCGTTCAAATGCTCAAAAGCAGTCCCCGTCATAGTAATGCGGTACTCATACGCATCAGGGCTGTCGTACACTACTACTAGCTCATCGTCCAAAAATAGTTCCTCGAACCGTTTTACATCCAGCGAGCGCATGCCAGCTGTGTGGCTGTCGGCGCCGATCCCAAAAATGCCTAACTTATAGCCATCGCCCTGAAGCAACTTCGTTATGGTGTCTCGATACGCGTCTGCTTGGACAAAACAGTCGCCAATATCGCTAAGCGCCTCGACCAGTGTTGCCCCTTGTTTTTCCAGACGGCTAATAATACCGGTTTCTTGCTCGATAAAATCCCAGTTACTGTCCTTGCGTTTGCGGTCAAGACGACAGCGTTCGTCGATTAGTGCGACCGTCAAGGGAAGCTGGAGACCCATATGCCGGGCATTTGCCTCGACATAATCGAGTACATATACCGTAGAGCCGCCTGATAAAAACAAAATAAATTCTTGTTTTTTCGTAACAATTTCCTCGAGTCGTTTTAATATGAAAATACCCGCTGTTTCATAAACGTCTTTCTCTGTGGGTTTGGTGATGATGTCCATAAATGATATCTAGTCTTATTGTACCATCCATTTGTCCATATAGCTTTCGCCGGCGCCAAGGTTCGCTTCTTTAAGGATTCGCGCATATGCACGTTTATCATGTACCTGCGGATCCCATGGCTGTGTGCCATTAAAGGTAATGCCCGTATTGGTGTCCGCGAGTAGCTGTTGCAAAATCCGTTCGTAGTTCATGGCGTTTTGTGATTCTCCTCCTTTTGTAATGAACCTCGAAGCTGTTCCCCTAATTTACACCATTCACACTCATCTTTACCTTTATCCTTGCACTGATAATCCCAAAACGCAAGTGTGCTAATATCATGCGCTGTTTTCCGAAGTAATTCGGTAAGCGCGCTCGTTTCTTTCGTATCGATTTCAAATTGTTCTGTATACAGTGTGCCGTTTTCCGCCGGCTCCACAAAATCAATAACACCTTCGCGCATGCGCAGTCCGCGCGGCGTATCTAGGTCTAGTAAGAGTTTATAGAACACAAGCTGTCGGTAATAATTGATGTCAGCTGCGGCAGTTTTCCCAAGGAGTGCGTTACGCGTTTTTCGCTTGCCGGTTTTATAGTCAATGACTCGTACGAGCTTCTGCTCGTCACTTTCTCCTGTAGCCAATTCGACATACTCAAGCCGGTCAAGAATGCCAGTCAATGGAATATCGTCCAGTATAACGCCCTTCATACGAACCTCGGTTTGAACTTGCAACGGCCACGTCGCAGCATACGCCATAATATCACTCAATGCCGCATGAATTGCCTTGCCGTACCGCTGATGCTTTGTTTCAGCCATTGGGACGCGGAGCAAACTCACGTATAAGTACCGCCACGGACATTCCAGATAGGTATTTAATGCTGTTGCATTCAGGCCTCGGGCATTAAATGCCTGTGCTATAAATTGCCGATACGTCTCTAGTGACTCTTGGAGCTGATTGGGTTTTTGCTGTTTCTTGGTTTCGACCGGAGTAAATGAAAATTTCTGCTCCAGGTCCTCTGGTTTTTCAATCGTCTTTGATTCATCGTCAATTTCGTCCAAAAATTGCGTGGGAAGTTGTTCTCGCCCATCCTCGTTGTATGAAGCATAAGTTATCGTAACTGATTTCCGCGCGCGCGTCATAGCAACATAAAACAATCGTCGATCATCATCGTCAGAACTATCATCGCTATCAGGCTGGCTGAACGATGTCCGCTGTACATCTGATAACAGCCCCAGACCGCTTGGTAGTGACAATCCAGCTCCTCCCCGCTTTTTACTCCATACGCCTGAAATCGCATGGATAATAAAGACATGATCAAATTCGAGACCTTTCGCGCCATGAGCAGTCATGAGTCGTACGCCTGCAATATACCTGCCAGCAGTTTTACGCTTAAGCAAGTAGTTATGGGATTTCATGGTATCGATATACGCAGCCACGTCTACCAATGTTGTGCGTGGATTCCGGCGCATCATTTTCTTGATTTCGTCATATAAGGCAGCAAGCTGATTCACGTGCTCAATATAAGACGGTGACGACAACAAAAAATCCAGTAGTCCTGACTCGCGGATAAGCCGCGTAAACATCACATCGGCTTGGGTTCGCTGTATCTCTGATGCCCATTGGGACAATTGTTCGCCCACATGAACAAATCGCTCGTGGTCGCGGAGATTCAGTGATAGCAATTTTGAAGCGTCAGTCAATGTGTCATACAATGAAAAAATGTCAGCACTATTCTGTGACTGTATGAATCGAAACGTATCAAGCGGATCGAGTTTGTAGACTCCGATATGTAATACGGGAATCAAATACTGGGGTTCGCCAAAATGCACTACTGCTTGTATCAATGTAATCGCATCTCGAACCGCTGGATGGCCTAAAATATCCTGCTGGCTCTCGATCGAATACGGAATGCGTGAAGTTTCGAGTAAAGAAGCAAGCGGCAAAATATCTGCGTTATTTCGCGCCAGTATCGCTATCTCGTGAGGATTAGCTCCGTTGGCAATTTTATCCTGAATCCCCCGGAGCACCCATTGATATTCACTCTCCTTACTCGCAAGCTGAAATACCACGACGCGCAAGCCTTCTTCACGTCGTGCGGATAGTAGTTTTGCCCCTATCTCTTGAATTAATTCTGTATTATGAGAAATGAGGGACATACTGGCATCAAGGATCTTTTGATCAGAGCGATAGTTACTGCGTAAACTGATAAAACGCGCCCGCGGATACCGATGTTTGAAATATAAAAAGTTATCCACGCTTGCGCCCTGAAATCGATAAATTGCCTGCTTGTCATCGCCAACGACAAACAGATTCGGGTTCTCGCTATGCGCGCAGAGGAATGCAATGACTTTGTTTTGTGCGCGATTGG
>Ga0075983_130_pt1 | contig 17694 bp, 20 predicted proteins | sample RifGroA2_FD_68059 | JGI IMG/M metagenome (GOLD analysis project Ga0075983, IMG submission 68059) | Parcubacteria bacterium GW2011_GWA2_47_8 | reverse complement strand
GATTCTATTTTTTTCAATAGCCTGTTGGAGTAAAGTCTCATTCACGAGCTGATCGTAGCCTAACATAATGATCTGTGGCTGGTATTCAGAAATAATATTGATATATTCTCGCTCTGATCGGATGTCGAGCCCGAGTACTGCCTCGTCGACAAAATTGAGCGCCCCGATAAGTTCCAGTCGGTCAACTTCTTTGATTATGGGATGGCGTGTTTTAAACCGTTTGACTACGCTATCCCGTGCAACAACAACTATTAAATAATCCCCTTCCTTTTTCGCTTGTTTTAAATATGAAATATGACCGGTGTGCAAGCCGTCGAACACACCAAAGGCCATCACGATAATTTTTTTTGACGATGACTGTGTGCGTATTTTAGTGTGCTTCATAGTGTTTTTACTCTAACATGAGAAAGCGCAGAATGCGATGGTTTATACACATCGATCTGCGCTTTCAGTTTTTGTTGTCCATGGTTGCCCCCCTGTCTCGCCGAATTGCTTTACTGTCCGCTTACTTTTTGTACATGCGCGGGTGCAAGGCGGCGATATAGGGGAGGTTGCGGTAACGGCCATTGTAGTCTAGGCCGTAGCCGACGACAAATTCGTCATTCTCCATAACGAAACCAATAAAGTCCGCTCTAATATCGATTGCCCGACGCTGTGGTTTGTCCAGCAAGCAACACGTTCGAATAGATGAGGGGTTTCGCTTCTTAAACAATTCGACCGCATAATTGAGCGTGTGTCCGGTGTCACAGATGTCGTCCAGTAGAAGGACGTGCTGGCCGGTGACCTCGGCGCGAATGTCGCCAACCAATTCGATTTCCCCAGGGTGTGTATTGCCGCGATAACTGGAAAGGGTCAGTAGCTCGTATTCTACAGGGAGATCACCCATAGCCCGACCAATGTCGGCCATGAAAGGTAGTGCCCCGCGCATTAAGCCTATGGCGACGAGCCGATCGCTCGTATTAATGTGCTGGTATATAAGCGAAATCTGCTTTCCTAGCTCACGGTTCCGAGCTTGAATCACTGGTTCTTTATAAAGAACTCGCTCAAATTCACTTGACGGGTCATATAGCCTCACGTTAACACCCCCCTTTTCCTTTCAGAGTTTTGAAGAACGCAAGTATACCATGGGATTAGAAAAAGCAAATAGCCGCGGCGCAAAACCACTGAAACGCCTGTCCTCTTAGCATTATTTTCCTTTTGTCATCCGCTCAAACGCTCGCAGTATTTCGAGCGGAATCGCAAAGATAATCGTATTGCTTTGATCAGAACTTACATCGTTGATCGATTGGAGTGTGCGCAAGTGAAGCGCTCCGTCCGAGGCTGATAAAATTTCTGCTGCCTTCGCCATATTCTTTGAAGCCAAGACCTCGCCTTCGGCCTTGATAATAACTGCTCGCTTTTCGCGTTCTGCTTCAGCTTGCTTGCCGATGACACGCTTCATTTCTTCGGGGAGCGTAATGTCTTTTAGTTCGACTGATTCAACCTTAATGCCCCACGGAACTGACGCCCCGCTGATTCGCTTTTGAATTTTTTCGGAAATTTTTTCACGTTGCGAGAGTAGTTCATCAAGATCAGCTTCGCCGACTGCATTGCGCATGGTCGTTTGTGCCAACTGTCTCATCGCAAGGCGAAAACTTTCTACTGCCAAAATAACGCGCTCTGCCGCCTCTACGCGGTAATAGATAACGGCGTTCACTCGAACAGAAACGTTGTCGCGCGTGATTGCCTCTTGATCAGGAACATCTACTGCCTTTGTACGGATATCCACACGTTCCCATCCTTGAAAAATCGGGAACACCAGACGCCACCCAGGATGCATCATGCCGGTAAATTTTCCGAGCGTGAATTTGACCCCCCGCTCATATTGGTTCACCTGCTTTATTGAAATTAAAATAACGAGCACGACTAACACTATGATCCACGTTAGATATCCCATGGCTTTCTATTTATTAGTTATAAAGAAACAACATTCTGCGGCTTTCCCGATATAAACGCAATAATATTCTCAAGTGTTGTCTGTCGAATGCGCTGTATCGCTTCAACGGTATTAAATGCATTATGAGGAGTAATAATAACATTGTCCGCGTCGATCAAATAGTGGTTAAACAAGTATTCTTTCAGTTGTTGCTCGTTCGGATGGATTTCAAGGAGGCGCTCCTCGCAATGCTGGGTGAAACTCTCTTCCTCGAGTACGTCTAAGCCAGCACCCGCCAAGTGTCCGGACTGTAATGCCTCTACCAATGCTTCCGTATCCACAAGTTCGCCGCGCGCGGTGTTTATAAAGTATGTCCCAGGTTTCATTCGATCGAATGCCTTTTTATGCATGATATGATGTGTCTTATTCGGGATGTAGGGAACGTGAAGTGAGACGATATCAGATGTCTCGAGCACTTGTTCGAGCGTCATATATGTTGCGTCATACTGAGTTTTTAACTGCTCGTTCGGAAATGGATCATAACAATGAATCTGCATATCGAATCCGTGTGCAATTTGAACCACATTCGCGCCAATTTTTCCCGTGCCTACAACGCCAACGGTTTTTCCAGAAAGATCAAATCCTTGCCATTGTGCTACAGAAAACGATCCGGTCTGCCGTATTTGGTTATAGCTTCCACTCACTTTGCGGCTCAATTCTAAAATAAGAGCAAAGGTAAATTCCGCCACGGTGTTACTGCCATAACTGGGGACATTACTTACGGCGATTGCCCTCTTTTTGCACGCGGCAAGATCAATATGGTCAAACCCCGTGGAGCGAGTTGCAATAAAACGTAGTTTCGGCAATAGATCTATTACTTTCTGGGTTACCTGCGAATTGACGAACACTGAAATTGCTTCGAGATCGTGCGTGAACGGCAAAAAATCGTCGTTAATTGGTTCAGGAATAAGCTCAACGGCGTGGCCTTTCAGCGCAGGCGAAAAAAACTGTTTATCCGTCTCCGTTGTATTAAAAAAGGCAATTTTCATAGATGTTAATCAACGACGATGCCAATCAACGTCACCAGTATACGATATTTTGTGCGAACTGACTATGTGCGGTATACTAGTCGTATGGAGATACGAAATTTTGAAGCCCTCGCACGGTCAGAAGCGCGTCGAAAAGTGCTTTCTATTTTGCAGGCAGGGTATGCGGCCATTGACATTCGTGAGGTATTGCAGAAAACAATCCGGCTTGAGGGTGACCGACTATTTGTCCAGCACCACATATTCGGTCTCAACCAATTTGAACATATATATGTCATTGGCATCGGCAAGGCAGCGCTCGCAGCAGCTGAAGTGCTTGAGAGTATGCTTGGGGAGAAAATAACAGCAGGCGTTATACTTGATATTCGACCAGGCAATTTGAAGCGCATTCGAACTCTCGTTGGTACTCATCCTGTGCCGACAAAAGAAAACACTGATGCGGCGAAACAAATTATGGATCTTGCTGCCGGCGCTACCGAGAAGGACTTAGTATTGACGATTATTTCCGGCGGCGGTTCCGCGCTTTTATGTTACCCGTTTGATTTTGAATGTACGCAGAGCCAAAAGTTGTATGAGGCTTCGGTTCATATTGGCATGACAATTGAGCAGATGAATACGATTCGGAAGCATATTTCAGAGGTAAAGGGAGGACACCTTGCTCGCATTTTGCATCCGGCAACAGTGATTGGACTCATTTTTTCTGATATTCCCGGCGATGACTGGGAATTGGTTGCTTCGGGACCGACATATAAAGATACGAGTACGGTTGAGGACGCGCGTCGGCTCGCGCAAGACCTTCACATTGGAGAATTCGATTTTCGCGAGACGCCAAAAGAAGATATATACTTCCAGCGTGTTACCAATATCGGCGTGTTGTGCAACAGGTTCGCGCTCGAAGCTATGGCGAAAAAAGCCAAGCAACTGGGTTATTATCCTATTATTTATTCAACGCAAATCCAGGCAGATGCATATAAAACCGGCAAGTTATTCACAGAGTTAAGTAAGCCAAAGCATGTTATACTAGCGGGGGGTGAACCTTCGGTCATTGTTACAACGGATGGTAAGGGAGGACGGTGTCAAAGCGTCGGGTTAGGCGCTTTTTCGCATATTCGGGATGGCCAGACGTTTGCTGCTGTGGCGTCAGATGGTATCGATAACACTGATGCTGCGGGTGTGATTTTAGACAGTATGTCAGTCCAGAAGGCGCGCGAGCTTGGTCTGCACCACGAGGAAGCGATTAGCACTAATACGGCGTATACGTTTTTCGAGAAACTCGGCGACCTCATATTTACGGGTCCTACCGGTACAAATGTGAGTGATTTATTACTTATTGTAGAAGAATAATCTATTTGTGTGAATTCGTATGAATACAATAGACAAGATTGTGGCACGTCAGGTTCTTGATTCTCGGGGGAAACCCACGGTCGAGGTGGATATGTATTGTGGCATCGACTGGGTTCGTGCGATGACTCCATCGGGCGCCAGCACGGGACAATTTGAAGCACACGAACTGCGCGACAAAGGCTCGCATTATTTCGGCCAGTCAGTGCTCAAGGCAGTCCAGAATGTCAATGAAATTATTGGCCCAAAACTACAAGGCGAAAGTGTTGAGGATCAGGCACATATTGATGAAATTCTCGTGCACCTTGATGGCACTCCGAACAAGCGTAACCTCGGCGCAAATGCGATTTTGCCAGTGAGTATCGCCACGGTAAAGATGGCCGCAACAAAGCGGCGGATTCCACAGTTTCGGTATATCGCCGAACTGGCGGAGACCCCGCGAGTCATTGGAACAATGATTCACAAAAAGTATGGCATTGGCACGACGAATGTTGGGGATGAAGGAGGGTTTGTGCCCCCGATGACTAAAGTGAATGAGCCATTTGATCTGATGCTTTCGGCTATTAAAGAATTAAACCTCGCGCGGACAGTTCGATTGGGAGCGGACTTGGCTGCTAGTAGCTTTTATGCTGATGGAAAGTATGAATTACAAGAAAAGGCATTTACAACAGAAGAGTTCGTCGCAGTAGTTAAGGAGATGATCGACCACTATGAATTATTCGCCGTTGAAGATCCATTTGAAGAGAATGATTTTCGAAGTTTTAGTGCGTTGATGGCGGCAAAGGGGGGTAACACATGGATCATCGGTGATGATTTGACGGTGACAAATGTTGAGAGGTTGCAAAAAGCTGACACTCAAAAGGCCTGCAATGCTGTTATTATTAAGCCGAATCAGATCGGCACAATCTCCGAAGTGATTCAAGCAGTACAGTTCGCGCGTAGTCATAAGATGCGCTATATCGTATCTCATCGCAGCGGTGAAACCGAGGACTCGTTTATTGCAGAGTTGGCCGTTGGTTTGGCCGCAGATGCTATCAAGCTGGGTGCCCCAGCGCGAGGCGAGCGGACGGCGAAATATAATGAGCTGATCCGTATTGACCAGTTACTGCAAAACTAAATGTGTCGTCACAATGTCACTATATGAATTTTTGATAATGCATACTGTCACAGTATGAAGAACTATTGGAAACAAAAAACGAAAATCATTGCGACGATCGGACCGTCCTGTGCGAGCGAAGCTATTTTGCAAGCGCTTATAGAGCGCGGTCTCGATGGAGCACGATTAAATTTTTCGCACGGGACCCATGAAGAGCATATGCATTATGCGCGCACAATACGTCGATTAGCGAAGCAGATGGGAGTTCCGGTTGCCTTGATTCAAGATTTATCAGGTCCCAAGATTCGGCTTGGCGAAATCGCTGGCGGTGTAGTCATGGTCAAGCGTGGTGACCCATATACGTTCACGACGCGCCAAGGTATTGGTAATGCAGACGTCGCATCAGTAAACTTCCCGTTATTGCCGCGATTTGTGAAGCGCGGCGACGCGTTGCTCTTGGATGATGGCACAAAGCGATTCCGAGTTGCCGGTAAAACAGATACCGATGTACACACAGTGGTTGAAATTGGGGGCGAAATACGAAGCCATAAAGGCATTAACCTCCCGCATGTAAAGGCGAAGGATGTGTTTACCCAAAAGGATTGGGATGACCTAGCGTTTGGCCTTGAGATCGGCGTTGACTATGTTGCACTGTCGTTCGTGCGTGATGAGAAAGACATTCAGCAGGTGCGTCAATTTCTCGCGGCGCACAAATCGTCAGCGCACATTATAGCGAAAATTGAAAAACAGGAGGCCGTGGATAACTTAGATAGTATATTGGATGTTTCAGATGCGATTATGGTTGCTCGCGGCGACCTTGGTATCGAGGTCTCGATCGAAGACGTGCCGATTATTCAGAAGCGGGCGATTCATTTAGCGAACACGAAAGCAAAACCAGTTATCACCGCAACACAAATGTTGGAATCAATGACGACATCCCCGACGCCTACGCGCGCCGAGGCAACAGACGTTGCAAATGCCATTTTAGATGGCACGGACGCCACTATGTTGTCGGGTGAGACTGCCAATGGGGATGACCCAGTACGGGTAGTGAAAACTATGGAGACCATAGCGCGGCGTACGCTGGATATGTTCCCGTATGACTATTGGATGGAGCATTCCGAACCCGATATGAGCGATACGACTGCTGCTTTGAGTTACGCAAGTGTTATCTTAGCAAACCGCATCGATACTAAAATTATTGTGGCACTTACAGAGTCTGGACACATGGCGCGCCTCATATCCCGTCATAAGCCTTCGCAATTGATAGTTGCGCTGACGCCGAACCAAACAACACTACAGCAACTAGCGATTTCGTGGGGAGTGTTACCGATTCACACCCGGGCAATTAAGGACTTAAAAGATTCTCTGAACGTTGCACGAACTATCATTCGACAAGAGGGTTTGTTAAACGACGGCGATCCGTATGTAGTGATTGCGGGTCGCCAACTTGGCGATTCTACACTCGATAACGTGCTTCTTGTGCAGAAAGTTTAGTCGCTTTGTATGATGCAAGGCGACCGGCTAACCATGTCATAAGCGCATAGCCGCCAAAAAACGCGCCTGCAAATCCGAGGTCGCCGAGCAATGTGTATTTATAGAATGGAACCCCCATTATATAGGAAGTCATTAAACCATCGAACGTGTGCGGATACATGGAAGAAAATGCCCAGACTGCTGCGTTTGTAATGAGAAAAAAGAGTGTCGACGACCACAGGGTTGTCGTAAGCACTCGCGCCGCGCCTCGTTGCTTTACCAAAACCCTGCTGATCAAAGCAATCAGAACGAACGAACCATAAACAGCAATCATCACCGGCGCTGTGTAAAATCCGATGAACAAGTCGCTTACGAGCATGGTTATAAGTGAGACTGCGAGTGCTGCTGCAGGCGAGGCATAGGATCCGATAAACAATATCCCTGCGGTTATAGGCGCAACATTAGGCGCAAAATCCAAAACGCCGTAATCGCGAAGCACCCGAAATGCCACCATACAAAGCACGAGGAGTACGAGTTGCTGCTTATTGAGTTTTGTTGGCATTAGCTTCTTGTTCGCTTGTTAGTTTCCACAAAACGACATCATTGTTATGCAGAGAATATGTGTCTGCCGCGACACTGGCATACTCATTATTTACCCAATATTGCCACCACGCACCACCTGAACTTCCCACTCCATTTACGGAGTTAATAAAAATTCCTAAACCCTCATACGTTTTTATTTCTACATCTGCCACTGAATCGAGAAGATCGAACACAGTCGCTGGCGTCTCGAGTCGTACATTGCGCGCAGTCACAATCTTTTTTCCATTATCGACCATCAGATGGGCAGTGATGGATGGGGTCGCATCCGTGGATTGAGATAGCTTCACAACGCCAGCCCCTTGAGGGGAATATACAGTCGCTCCAAAAAAGCCAAGAATGCTGCCGAGAACTAAAACCCCTATGACGTTGAGTAACTTCATGTGTGCCGATTACGAATTATTAATTTATTGATAGCGCGGACTATCCTCTGAAACTCCGTGCAAGCGGTTCATGTAACGCGCGAGCACGAAAAATAGATCCGAGAGACGATTAATGTATGCGATACTTTCTGGCACAAGTGGTGATTGGCGATGAAGCGAAATAATTCGCCGTTCTGCCTTGCGAGTCAGGACCCGACAATATTGTAAATGCGCAGCAATCGGATGGCCGCCGGGGAGAATAAAAGAGCTTAGTTTTTTGTTACATGTGTCGAATGCATCACACTGCTTCTCCAGAAAATCAATGTGCGACTGCTTGATCACATGTGGCGGCTTCGTCGGATTTTTCGGGTCACCAGGATTAGCGAGCATTGCTTGAAACGTAAACAGCTGATGTTGGATCGTCTGAAGCAGTTCATTAGTTGCTTGTTGGGTGCTCATGCTCACCACGATACCAATGCTTGCATTTAACTCATCAACTGCACCGAGCGCTTCCACTCGAGCATCATTTTTGTCTGTTCGTTGTCCTCCGAAGAGGGCTGTTGTTCCCTGGTCTCCTTTACGCGTGTATATCGTTGATTTCATGCGACAAACGTCTGACATGTGGATAACTACAAAATTTGTTTGTTCGAACCCCTAGTGTATAATGTATCATACTTTTCCAATAATTCAAAAACGAGAACCACCACCATGGGAACTCAACTGGAGCGCGTTAAAAAGCGTGACGGCACTATACGGCCGTTCGATCGAGAAAAAATTGTTCGAGCTATACACAAGGCGATGCTTGCTGCCCATGAGGGGTCAGAACAAGATGCAAAAAAAGTTGCAACACGTGTCGTGGCTACTTTGCGGACCATTGTTCGAACAAACGGCACAAAGATTCCAACGGTGGAAATGATCCAAGATGTTGTCGAGGAGGAGCTCATGTTTGCGCATTTCACGCGCACGGCAAAACACTATATTCTCTACCGTCGGGAGCGATCGAGCTTACGCGAGCAGGGCATCGCGGTTCCGGAGCATGTACGAAAGTTGGTGACAGACAGTAAGCACTATTTCCGAAACCCGTTAGCTGAATTTGTATTTTATCGGACGTATGCGCGCTGGATTGAAGGCGAGAAGCGGCGCGAGACTTGGATCGAGGCCGTTGATCGGTATATTGCGTTTATGCGTGAAAATTTGGGGGGTAAGTTGACCGAGGCCGAATACGACGAGATCAGAACTGCAATTTTGAATCAACGCGCCATGCCCTCGATGCGGTTATTGTGGAGCGCTGGCGAAGCTGCGAGAAAAACCAATGTATGCGCATATAATTGTGCATTTATAGCGCCGAAAGTGTTTCAAGATTTTGGCGAAATCATGTATTTGCTCATGTGCGGTACCGGCGTTGGCTTCAGCGTTGAGAGTCAGCATGTGCATGCGCTTCCCCAGATACTGAAGCAGACTGGCATAAAGCTAAAAACTCACGTTATCGCTGATAGTAAAGAAGGCTGGGCAAATGCATTTGTGCTGGGCATGAAAACGTGGTTTAGTGGAAAGGACATTGACTTTGACTATAGCAAGTTGCGACCCGCGGGCGCTCGACTACATACCATGGGAGGCAAGAGTTCAGGACCCGAGCCACTGCGCGCGCTTATCAACTTTGCGCGCGAGCGCATTTTACAACGCCAAGGGCGGCACCTATCAACGCTCGATGCCCACGATATTATATGTAAAATTGGCGATATAGTCGTGTCTGGCGGAGTGCGACGCAGTGCTTTGATTTCATTATCTGACCTTGATGATCACGAAATGCGTCATGCAAAAGACGGACAGTTTTATCTTGCTCATCCGCATCGTTCGATGGCAAATAATTCTGCGGTGTATACGTCGAAGCCGGATAACACGGTGTTTCTGGAAGAATGGATTGCGCTCATGAAGAGCGGCAGCGGCGAGCGCGGGATCTTTAATCGAGGTGGGCTCGAGAAGCAGCTGCCGGCGCGGCGGTGGAAGACGTTTCAGAAGCACCTGCAGCAATATTGGGCACCTATCAATCTACACTTACCTATTTCCCCTATCTTTCGAAAGAGTGGGGAGAAAACTGCGAAGAGGAGCGACTACTCGGAGTTTCAATTACCGGACAATGGGACTGCAAAGCAGTTCGTAACGCGAGAACTTTAGAAAAATTACGCAACATAGTAAATGATACGAACAAAATATATGCAAAGCGATTTGGTGTTAATCAATCAACATGCACAACAGTGGTAAAGCCCTCAGGAACTGTGTCTCAACTTGTCGACTCTGCCTCTGGCATGCATCCGCGGCACGCGCCCTATTATATCCGTCGTATTCGCATCACCGGAACCGACAGTTTATTTAGGATGTTGCGCGACCAAGGCGTTCCCTATCACCCGGAAGTGGGCCAAACAATGGCAAATGCCATAACATTTGTATTTGAATTTCCGGTTGCTGCACCCCAAGGAACGGTATACAAAGACACTCTGACTGCCATAGAGCAGCTCGAATACTGGCACATGGTAAAAACGAATTATACCGAGCATAATCCATCGATTACTGTCTCGGTTGGTCCTGATGAATGGCTGGGAGTGGGAAACTGGCTCTACGAACACTGGGACCAAGTCGGGGGGCTTTCTTTTTTGCCGCGTTCTGATTATGTGTACCAGCTAGCGCCCTACGAGGTCATTGACCGCGAAACCTATCTCAAACTTTCAAAACGCTTCAAGGACATCGATTTCTCCAAGATTATGACGTATGAAATTGCAGACGACACGACAAATCGCCCTGCACATCTTCCCGCGTGTCGCTTATAGACACGCCCACGAGACGAACCGGCTTTGTGGGTTGTCGATGTGTTACAAGGAGCCCCAGCGCCTCTTTGTATATCGCACTATCGTCATTAATGCCAAAACCCAGTTTGCGCTGCATGCCCCAGTGTTCAAAATCCCAATATTTTAACTGCACGTGCACGGTCTGCCCCACGAGCCCATGCTTTCGTGCGCGTTGACCCACTTTGGAAGACAATCGTTTTAGCAATGGTTTTAACTGCTCCAGCGTCTCCATATTGGCATTGACCGTGCGGCTGTGCCCGATTGATTTTTGTTGATTGTGGGTATAGCGAAAAAATCCTGATTCGTGTCCTTGCGCAACCCGCTTTAAATTAATCCCCCACACACCAAAAGCATTCTTCAAAAACAAGTCATCCGCTTTATATAGATCATCAAAATCCACAATACCCAGCGCTTCAAGATGCGCACGAGTTTTTGGGCCAATGCCGGCAAGCGCATCAAGTGGCACACTTCGCAAGACTTCGAATTTGTTTTCATGCGTAATTTCCACAAGGCCATCGGGCTTTTGTAAATCAGATGCAAGTTTGGCTAAAATGCGGTTCGGCCCAATGCCGATAGAGCACGTAATACATGTTCCGAGTTCCTCCCGCATTGCCTGCTTGATGTTGTGAGCGATTGTCGTGGGACTCCCGAGTAGGTGGCGTACCGAGTCGACCTCCATGTATGCCTCATCAATACTAAACTGCGTTACGTCGTCGCTGTAACGTCGCACAATATTATTAAAGCAGTTTGAGATATATTCATACTTGTCGCCGTCCCCCCCTATAAGGATAATCTCGGGACATAATTGCTTGGCTTGAAACGCAGGCATGCCCGATTTTACACCCTTTGCTTTAGCCGGATACGACGCTGTTGCCAATACGCCCCGTCGAACATAGCGTCCTGTTGGGTCAGCGACAATGCCTATTGGCTTCCCCCGCAGAAACGGATTCGCCTGCTGCTCTACCGAAGCGAAAAAACAATTTAAATCGATGTGAAGATAGGTGGGCATGGTACGCCTAATTTAGCATGCGCTTTGGATAACGAAGGTTTACGGATTCAATAGTATATGAAGTACCCCGCCATTTGAGTTTTTTTGGCTCGTAGTTACCGTTTTTATATAGTGACAGTACGGTTAAAGAATCTTTGTTTTGTATTGTTGACAAAATATTTTAATTATGCCAATAATAGAACTATCTGAAACCAGCAGTATCACGAAAGGACGGTGTATCAAATGCTCGATATAGAGAACGAATTATTTGATGCTCTTTCTAAACTCGGCTTCGGTCAGTACCCGTTCGCGAAGAAGATGGCTGTACTGAAGCACTTCCCAGACCAAGAGTGCGCGGTGATCGTTTACTATGATCTTTACTATGGACGTAGTGGGGCCTTGCGAATCGAGCGAAGGGGCCTGCTTTACACCGATCCGAACAGGACAACGCATTTTAAGCTTTCCGTCGTGGTGCAGGATCAGACTTTCGTGTTTCCCACCGACGGTTGGTCTGCCCGCCTGTTGCACAAAGTGCCAGAACTTTATCCTGCAAGGGTTCAAACGAGACAGCCGGCGCTGCAACTCGTTTGAATCACCCACCTCTACCCATAATAAAACTGCTCTTTGCTAATAGGACGACCACTCGGCCGTCCTTTAGCTTTTTAATACTTCCGAAACACTGCCTTGACCACGCCCTGCACATCCACGTTTCTCACATATATCGGATCCATGCGTGGGTTAGCTGGTTGCAAGCGAACAAACTGCCCTTCGCGAAATATTTTTTTGAGCGTTGTTTCTTCGCCGTTTACGAGTGCTACGACAACATCGCCGTCACGCGCTTCCATGTCGCGCTCCGCGATCACGGTGTCCCCCGGCATAATGCCCTCTTCGATCATCGAGTCCCCGCGAACACGCAATGCATAATAGTCACGGCCTTTCATAAGTCCTAGATCTCCCGGGAATGTCATGATATCCGGATCCATATAGGCAGTCATCGGCATGCCAGCCTGGATCTCGCCTAATACCGGAATACGCAGCTCGCCCCGCTCTTCATATACTGCTTGTGTTGGATATACCGACCGAGCGCTTTCATCACACTGCACATACCCTTTTTCTTTTAGGTTCTGGATATGTTCCCAGACCGAGGCAGGTGAATGCAATCCTAGTTCCTCGCCAATCTCCCGATAACTCGGCGCAAAATTATTTTCGTCGATGTAATTGACAATAAAATCAAGTACGTGACGCTGGCGCTTGGTAAGGTGCGTTAATAATCGCTTCTTAGACACAGATAGGGGCATGGGCATATGCATTAAAAAATTATATGGTTTCTGTACGGTCATTATAGCCAAACAAAAACCACACGCAAGATGTGGCAACTGTGGATAAATTATGTTGTCCTTATCACATCCGCTCGAGATACCGTGCCATCATATCGATCTCAAGATTTACCCGTGAGCCTTTTCGAAGTTTAGAAAGATTTGTTACTTTCAGCGTATGAGGAATCAAAGAAACTTCAAAACCGTTTTTATGGAGCGCAGACACGGTCAAACTCACCCCATTGATGGCGATCGAACCTTTGAACGGAATATATCGAAGCAATTTCGTCGGAGCCTTAATTCGCATGACGCGTGAATCGCCCTCTTTCAAAATCCGAACAACTTCCCCGACGCCATCAACATGACCCATAACGTAATGTCCGCCTAATTTATCGCCCACACGCAGTGACGCTTCCATATTGAGTTGACGGCCAACAACTAACGAACCCAATGTCGTCCGCCGCAACGTCTCCGGCATGAGCTGAAATCGAAGCGTGTGGTTATCCACAACCTCGACAATGGTCAGGCACACGCCATCAACGTTGATACTATCGCCAATTTCACAACCACTCGCCAAGTCTTTTGATGACAAAACCATGTCGACAACTTTATGCTTCGTTGTTTTGCTTCTGACTAACGCAGTTTTTTTAATGATGCCCGTATACATGTTTGCTAATTATACAATGGACTTTAGAATGAAGACAACCCACAAAACGAAAGGAGTCCTTTATGAAAATTGAGAATCTAGTTCTTCGGAGTTTAAACGGGGGAGGATTGTCCAAAGGGGATCACACCGTGGTCGTAAAGCCTCATAGGCAAGGTCTCGAGACCGCTTTCGAAGGCACTGGTCCACACGAGGATCAGGGAGTTAGGAACGAGCTCCTTGAGGTATTTTCTCGGTGGGCGCGAATTCACCTGGATTCCTTCGAGGTGACTGCTCGGATTGTCGTGGTCATCGGTCCGACAGTGAAACAGCAACAGGTCACGTTTGAAGTCGAGTATGATGTCCCGGTCAATACTCGCACGAGTCACAAGACAATTCTCCAACTTGCAATTTCTCCGACCTGATTAGCGCTCGTCCAATTTGGTGGCTGGCTCGCCTTTGCTATAGAGCCGGCCACTAGTTTTTGTATCGCTTCAGCTCAATCCCTAAATCCTTGGGCCCGAAAGCCATAGGTAGTAATTCCTCGATAGACGTTACAACAGCAGTCGATCTGTCGCTTGCAACCAAAATTATTTCAATATCATGTCCAGACAATTGCGATGCTTCATATATCATTTGCCGGCACGTTCCGCAGGGCGCGGTGACTTCCTCTGATAGTCTCTTGTCGCTTTTTCCTACTACAGCAAGCGAACTAAATTGCCGATATCCCATTGCATTTGCTCGCACAAGCGCTGAACGCTCGGCGCATATACTTGGTCCATACGCAGCATTTTCTACATTTGCGCCCGTGATAATGGTGCCATCAGTCGCGCGCAATGCAGCCCCAACGCTAAAATGCGAGTACGGCTGGTAGGCGCGTCCCAGCGCTTCGAATGTCTTATCAACCAGCTCACGTTGCACTGCAGTCAATTTTTTATACGTTGTTTTTTTCATTGATGTCGTGAGGATTATTCGGATTCGGCACATGCTTACTATACGCCTCTATTATAGCTTTCGCCTGCGAAATGTCATGCCGCATTGCGTGCACGAGTTCCTCGAGCGATGCAAATTTTTTAGTGTCTCGAATTTTTGCAACAAGCTCGAGCGAAATTTTTGTGCCATATAATGCACCCTGATATCCAATAATATGCGTTTCGCACGTTAGTTCTCGGCCTCCTACAGTTATATTTTTGCCAATGTGCGTAGCGCCCGCGAACACCTGTGTACCGATATGGACTCGCGACGCGTATACGCCTGGCTTAATAGTCGCGAGCGAAGCGGGCGACAAACGCATATTGGCCGTTGGAATGCCCAACGTCGCTCCAAGGCCGCTGCCCTTTATCACTATGCCATCGATGCCAGCAATCATACACTCATTGTACGCGACGCTGACCGCTTTGAGCAATGGCAGTCCGAATCCGACGCATGAATTCATTCATCACATAAAGATTGTGGATAGTGCCGAGACGCAACCCGAGCATTTCTTTCGCCCTATATAGATGGTGCATGTACGAGCGAGATACATGGGTGCAGGTATAGCAAGGACAATGCAAGTCCAGTGGCTTTGTGTCGGCTCTATAAGGCGCATTGGTAATTGAGATTCGAGAATAGAGCGTCTGCGCACGAGCGGCCCGTGTTGTCGCAAGCATATGCGACAGGTTTGCTTTTTTCAGTATATATAACGTTCCATTACGGGCCTCGCGTGTCGGAGATACGCAATCAAACGTATCGATGCCGCGCTTTACGCCCTCGATAATATCTTCAAGCGTACCGATGCCGAGTAAATGTCGAGGTTTTTTCAGAGGCAAGTGCGGCACCACCCAATCTAAAATGGTATACATGTCTTTCTTTGTATTGCCCAACGAACCACCCACCGCAAAACCCGGGAACTCAAGCTTCGACAAATAGCGCACGCTTTGCATGCGGAGATCCTGATAAGCGCCTCCCTGGATGATGCCGTAGAGCGCTTGCTTACTATTGTGGTGGGCCTTGAGCGATCGAACCGCCCAACGGTGAGTTCGTTCCATTGCTTCAGCCGTATAGGCCTTGTCGGATAGAGGCGAGGTGCATTCGTCGAATGCCATGATCAAATCAGCCCCAAGATCATTCTGAATTTTCATGGACAGTTCCGGTGTTAGCATCAGCCGTGCGCCGTCGAGGTGTGATTGAAAGGTCACCCCATCTTCTGTAATGGTGGTAAGCTTCTTGCGGGGAGCGCTCGCGTCTTGCGATGACGCCGAGGACTGTGATGCTGTTAGTCGCGACGTCTTCGAGCTAGACTCATCAGGAAAAATATTCGCAATTTTGCCTACCCCGTGCTCGATTCCAAAGCCCAACGAAAACGCTTGAAAACCACCAGAATCAGTCATGATCGGTTTAAACCAGTTCATAAAATGGTGTAGACCGCCACTTTTTTTGATCACCTGCTCGCCTGGTCGCAAATGGAGGTGGTACGTATTCGCAAATAAAACTTGCGTATGCACAGCATTGAGTTCGTCGCCACTCACTCCTTTGACCGTTGCTTGCGTCCCCACTGGAACAAAAGCAGGCGTTTCGATAACGCCGTGCGGTGTGCGCAAAAGTCCCGTTCGCGCAAGGTTGGTGGGTAATTGGCTTTGAATACTAAATTTCAGCACATCGATTCCATCAACTTTTCACGAGCAAGCATCACTAACTTCACTCGGTTGAACAAGTGCACGTGGAGCAATCAGTGCCGTGCTCGCAACACTCGCGACACACATCTTCGTCACACTCACATGCCTCACTCTCATCTATATCAATACCACACTTTTTGCATTTCATTGAAAAGACACTTACGAATTACGTTGTTCGTTATAATCCATCTGTGAAATACGTCAAGAGTGAATAACTTTGCCAAGTGCGTATCCGACGATTATTGCTGCGCCAGCCACAGACATCATCTCAATCGCGCTGCGCCAGGGATTGACCTTTACCAGTCGTCCCTTGATAAAGCCAAGTGCAAATAAGCCGAGGAACGTGGCGCCAATCGAGACACTGATCGCGAGACCAAACGGCAACACAATATACGGCACGAGTGGCACACAGCCGCCGAGTATATATGACACAAACATCAAAACCCCACCGAGCATAGGATTGTCAGTGGATCGTTTGCGTTCAGACTCTTGTAATTGATGCGACGCCTTTTCTGATAGAAATGCCCCAACGCCCATCGACAACGCCTCAACACCAATCACCACAATGCCGGTCAAGAAGATCAAATAGGGATCAGCGGTGGCCGCCGCAATGCCAACGAGAATGCCGACAGTAGAAACAAAGGCATCATCGAAGCCAAATATAATCTGCTTGAAATAGTCGGGTTCTCGAAGAATATTCATGTCGAGACCTCTGATGATGACTCTCACTTAGCTCTGTTCGGCAAGAAGTGAATCAATCACAGTCTTCCAGTTCTCAAATGGCAATGCGCCGGTGACAGGGTTGTTCTGCCCCTTTGCATCTATAATCACGGCATATGGTGTGCCTTGCGCGCCTGCGGTTACTGCATCCTGGATATCTTGTGCAATAACCGCATCGTACTTTCCTGAATCAACACATGTCTGGAATTTCGTCTTATTTACCCCAGCATACACCGCGATATCGGGTAACGTTGCTAAATCAAGTCCATTATTGGCCGGAGTGACCTCGTAGACACGATCGATAAACTTCCAGAACGCATCATTGCCAGCCAGCTCCGCCACGCACTCGGCAGCTTCAGCTTCTTTCTCAGCATTCTGGTGGAACGACAGCGGGAAGTGACGGTAAACCCACTTCACTTTGCCATTATACTCGGTCATCAGTCGCTGCATGGTTGGGTGGAAGGACTTGCAGAAGGGACATTCGTAATCAGAATACTCAACGAGCGTAATGGCCGCATTGGCTGAACCTCGCACGTGGTCACTACTGGTGACCGGAGGAACCTGACCGGCGGCTTGCGGAGCGGGAGCGGTTGGTGCCGGTGCCGGTGTCGGAGCTGTGGCTACTCTATCCCCAGCCGCCCGATTTTTGAGCGCCCCAGGGCTGACGTTACCTTTGAACATGACCACCAAGAGC
>Ga0075983_122_pt1 | contig 17840 bp, 16 predicted proteins | sample RifGroA2_FD_68059 | JGI IMG/M metagenome (GOLD analysis project Ga0075983, IMG submission 68059) | Parcubacteria bacterium GW2011_GWA2_47_8 | reverse complement strand
AAATGGTGTTTTGAGTAGCCATATTCATATATGGCTACGGTAACACTTTCCCTTATCTAACCGCTCCCTTCTGGGTAACAGTTTCCACTATCTGAAGCGCAGCCTTGACTTATTAGAACGCTTTTGTTAGAGTAATGTCAAATTTCATCACCGCCTTCTATTGCTTGACGCGATTGCATGACATTCTCGAGTCGATTTCGAAATAAATTATTGTATGCGTTCACTGATCTTGTCGCTCTTTTTGGAGCGTTGTTTTTGACATTAACGATTCGCTATTTCGAATTTCCATCCAGAGAATTATATGTTCGGCACGCGCTTCCGTTTAGTATCGTGTTTATCGTCTGGCTCATCATCATGTATGCGCAGCGTTTATATGATCTGTCGTTGATGCGGGACAAAATCGGACTATATAGCAACTTGTTTCGAGCTTCGATCATTAATATTTTGATAGCAATTGGGTTCTTTTACCTACTGCCGTCATTGCATATGCCATTTGACACCATCCGTCCGCGGGCGAATCTCATCGGTACTGCAGTAATCGGCATGTCGCTCCTTGGTATCGTACGTCTTGGGCTGGCAGGCCAAGCGCGACGAGCGTGGAGTACTATGTCGGTCGGGTTCTGGTCGCTCACCAACGACGAGCTTCGCTACATGAAACATTTTTTTGCCGTATGGCCGAAAACGCGCATAACAGTGCTCGACAATGCCAAGGCGCTCGCTCGGCTTGGGTCGCTCAACTTGATTATTGCGGGTTCAGGCAAACCGCCAACTATCGCGAACCAAACCAACCCATTCCTTGTTGTCAATCGCGGTAAGATCAAACACATCGCAGCTTTTCTCGAGGACTGGAACCGCGCGATACCTCTCGCTGTTATTCCATACCAGGACTTCGCCAATAAGGACATTACCCAAACGAATGCGCTTTATGAAGTGGTTAAACGGATCATAGATCTTGTGGTTGCCTCTGTGTTGCTCGTTATTTTGGCGCCGATAGCTCCTTTCATTATGCTGGCCATCAAACTGGAGGATCGCGGTCCGGTCTTATTCACACAGACGCGCATCGGTTTACGTGGCCAGCCATTCAAGATATTTAAGTTCCGTAGCATGCACAATGACAGTGACCAACGACAAGGAGGATTGTGGACGGAAAAACAGGATCCTCGCATTACTCGTGTCGGTCGGTTCTTGCGCATAACCCACCTCGACGAATATCCGCAGCTGTTCAATATTATTCGCGGCGACATGTCGCTTGTTGGCCCCCGACCTGAACGCCCGGAAATTGTTGCGATACTTGTCTCGCAAAGTCCTTTTTATCAGCTTCGCCACCTCGCAAAACCCGGCCTCACCGGTTGGGCGCAAGTGCATTATCAATATGCGGATTCCATTGAGACAAGTATGCGGAAACTGGAATTTGACCTATACTACTTAAAACACCGCTCGTTGCTCTTCGATGCGGCTATTATTTTAAAAACGCTCGGAATATTTCTCGGAGGAGGCGGGAGATAATTTCTGCAGCCATGCCTTCGGTGCCATTTGTGTCCACTCCCAAACCACATCTAATATATATTGCGAGTAGCGGCTTCACCGGTTCCACATTATTGAGTCTTGTGCTCGGTGCGCACCATTCGATCTTGAATCTGGGTGAGTTTTTTGTATTGCCATTTGATCTCAAAGATCCAGAAGCGCTGTGTGGATGCGGAAAAAAAATGACTACCTGTGATTTTTGGCGTGATGTTTCGAAAGAAATTGAACAAAGGCAGCTCGATCTTCCCGGATTGGCGCGTTTTCGAAAACGACACACCGGCGATCAATTGCTCCGCTGGCCTGAATTGGCACAATTGTATAATCTGAAACGCTTCGATCAGCAAGACATTGCGACATATGCCAAGCTAAATGCCGACGTATTCGCAGTGATGACTAGGGCTGCGCGATCATCATCCGAAATATCGCCACAACCATCTCACGATCATCATCCTCGATCGCCTCTCCTATTTTTAGACTCATCGAAAAGCGTTTACCGCGCCCTGTGGCTCCAGCGTTGTGACACCCTCGACGTCAATACACTCCACCTTGTGAAAGATCCTCGCGCGTTCGTTTACTCCACAATTAAGCGTATCCCTGATGGTCGCAAACGTTTTTTTGCTACCATACGAATGGCGCTCCGTTTCAATGTGGAAAATATGATTTTGGCGCGACTGAAAAAACACGCGACAGGCACTGGATACACGTTGATCCGCTATGAGGAGCTGGCATCTGCGCCCGAGGAAACACTAAAACAATTGTGTAAACGCCTTGGCATAGCATTCGAACAGACCATGATCACCGGATTTCGAGATCGGACGAATCACGCGGTTGCGGGAAACTCTATGCGTTTCGAGTCGCGCGGTATAGAATTCCGGGAGGAATGGCGGGCGAATTTACATTGGTGGGAAAAGGCGATTACCGTTGCGCTGACGTATGTGTCAGGCCGGCGTTACGGGTACTACAAACGAAGCCAACCATGGACACAACCCGATTCTGGGCGTAACCTGACACTATGAAAGTTGTCATTTTGTGCGGCGGCAAAGGAATGCGGCTGCGTGAAGAAACTGAATATCGTCCAAAGCCGCTCGTCTGCATCGGTGACCGACCGATCTTGTGGCATATTATGAATATCTATTCACACTACGGCTTCCGCGACTTTATTTTATGCCTTGGCTACAAGGGCGACATGATCAAAGACTACTTCCTGAACTACGACGAGATGAACAACGATTTTACCTTGCAACTCGGCGCCAAAACAAAATCAGTTGTCTTTCATGATAAAGACCCCATCGATAATTGGCGGATCACATTCGCAGATACCGGCCTTCATACGAACACTGGCGGACGCATTGCGCGGATCCAAAAATACCTCCAGGACGACGAACATTTTTTCTTAACGTATGGTGACGGTGTGGCCGATATTGATATTAACGATTTATATGCTCACCATGTCAAAATGGGACTACTGGCAACATTGTCCGGCGTCCGCCCGCTCACGCCATTTGGTGTGATCGAACCAGTGAAAGGCCGCGTTCGTCACTTTGCTGAAAAGCCCAAGGAGCGTGGATATATTAGTGGCGGCTTTTTCGTGTGTTCGCAGGGAATTTTTGATTTTGTTACGGAAGATGAATCGTGCACATGGGAACGGGAACCGTTGCAAACGCTTGCCTCAAAAGGACAATTAGCTGTCTATGAGCACTCCGGGTTTTGGCACTGCCTCGACACCATGAAACATCTAGAGGACCTCAATGAAATGCATCGGGTTGGTAATCGACCGTGGGCTGTGTGGGAACATGTTTAATAATAAAAAAGCCCCCGATGGGGACGAGCCACATAAGGGTCTTTTCCGTAGGAATATTAAAAGTATATCATCAGTCTACTAACAGTCAAGTAGACTCGGACACTTTTACGAGTTCAGCCTATGAAAACTCTGCGTAATTTTTATAACGGAAAGCGCGTTCTGATTACCGGTCATACCGGTTTTAAGGGTGCGTGGTTGGCGTATCTACTCGCCTCTTGGGGCGCTGATGTTACGGGTGTAAGTTTAGCACCGCATACAGAGCCAAATCTTTTTTCGATTCTGCGACTTTCTGAATCAGTCACACATCATACCCAAGACATACTGGATTATCCCGGGTTATTGGACGCGTTTACCGCGCATAAACCTGAAATCATATTTCATCTTGCCGCACATGCGATTGTCAGAGACGCCTATGACACGCCAAAACATACCCATGAGACAAACATTCTGGGCACCGTGCATGTCCTCGAGGCCATTCGCGCCACGCCGTCGGTGAAAGCAGGTGTTATTGTGACGACTGATAAAGTGTATGCGAATGCCCATGAGCAATCTCCGGCACGAAGAACAGGATCCGCTTCGAGACATTTTAAAGAATCAGATCCCCTCGGCGGCGTCGACCCTTACAGCGCTTCGAAAGCCGCGGCCGACATTGTCACCACCTCATATATCAGCTCGTTTTTTTCACCAAACAGTTCAAGAACCCTCATCGCCATTGCGCGTTCGGGAAATGTAATCGGCGGCGGCGACTGGGGCAATGATCGATTGGTGCCTGATCTGATTCGCAGCGTATTCGAACAACACAAACCGCTAATTATCCGAAATCCTGCCGCTATTCGACCTTGGGAGTTTGTGCTCGAGCCATTATACGGATATTTACTATTAGGACGTGGGCTATTTGTGGGCGACGCTGCAATGAGCAGCGCATGGAACTTTAGTCCCGCGCAAGAAAGTTATATCACTGTCGAAACCCTGATCAAAGAATCGCTGGCAATCCTTGGTAGAGGCAAAGGCTCATACACAATCATTTCCTCACCCGAAAAGAAAGAGGCACCTGTGCTTAAACTCGACAATTCAAAAGCGCGCAAACTACTTGGGTGGCGGCCGCTACTGAACATCCAGTGGACACTCCAGTGGACGCTTAAATGGTATTCGGCGTATTACATGAATCGCGAAGAAATTAAAGCAATCACAAAAAAGCAGATGCAGGATTTTTTTGACCTGTAAGTCCCTTGGAAGTAAATAGATATTTTGAAACGTTACCTCTTATTAAGTATATATCCTGCATCAATAGGAAATTTTGTATTCTTCTTATAAATTGATGGCAAATAGCCCGGGAATCTGTGACTCAACATATTCCTCAAATGAATTTTATTTTTTGTAAAAGCAGCAAGATTATACGAGATAAACAAAAATAAAAGACAGTGTAGTCCGCCGTTTATATGTGACCTCACAACATCAAATTTCTCTGAAAGTACATTCTTCCACTGTTCAAAGTTCTTAAACTGAACATGGGGAGAAAGTAGTGCATAGTCAAGAATTTTCAACCGTGCTAATAAGATCCTTAGATCCTTATATAAGTTTAGGTGACGATTTAAGCTTAAAAGCGCGCCCCCCCTGCAACGGTACAAGTATTAATATTTTTGCGCCCTTTTTTGCAACTCGATATATTTCGGAGAGAGCTGTATCTAAATGCTCGAGATGCTCCAAAACGTGTGACGCTATGATTAAGTCAAATGTATGATTTTCAAATAGTAAATCGTAGATATCACCATAAACGAACTTATGCTGTGGAGATTGCAGTTTAATCCCCTTTTCATCCCAATAAATACAGTCGACGCCAGTATATGAAACATGTTTAAATTCATCTGGCTCTATTGTAGGCCATATTTCCACAATATGTGCGTGGATAGCACCATTGTCGCTTGACAAGTAAGATATTTTTGTCTAATATAATCGAAACTACGGTGCAAATATCAAAGACAGAGTGCCGTGACTATGAAAATGAGGCAACCTTGATAAAATCCCCAGCAGGTAATCAAACATGAAGAGTGCGTTGCCATCAACGCTGTTGAAAAGTATTGCAGTGGCGAGCGGGAACACGTGCTCCACCCAATACAATTCGACGCGACCAAATATCCGGTTGGCCTACAAAAGTTGGGAATCAAATGAAAAGGATGGTGGTTTGTGTCAAACCCAACGCATAAACCGTCTCAGCTTCAAACGATCAACGAGATCGGTGGATTCCTTGATGAAGCAAGGCTCCTCGCGGAAAAGGAACAACCTGTTCCGGAGCAAATCTTCAAGGAAATCGCGATACAAGCTCTCGCCCAAATCAATCCCAGTAAACCGATGGGCACAGCCTTCTTTGACGCAATGGCAAGGACGGCACTCCGGCCGGGCGAAGATCCAGAAGACTTGTTCAGACGCCTCGAACAGGGGGAATTCGAGTGTCCGATTGTCAGCAAGCGCTTTATCGGAAACCTAAATTGTCCCGGTGGGCTTCGGGGTCATTTCTTCACACCAGTCTATTTGGTTGTTATCAGAGAATCAGAGAAATCGTCAGGGAAATGGTTCTCTGTTGACAACCTCCCACATGACACCGTAGACCATCACGCGGAACGGCTCATCCCATTTGCTGTTGAGGCATTTGAGCGCATGGGGTCGTAATAGTCGCAATCTCCCAGGGGGGGCTTGGTATCATGCCAAGTCCCCCCTGTAATATTCCATGAAGAGCAGGCCATGTACCCTTTTACGCCGAGAGTCTTTCCTGTTAAACTAAATGAAGGTGGGCGCACGATTCGCCAGCGATCTATGAAACATCTTCAAACAAAATTGTCAAGTAACGTATGGGTAGCAATGCTTTTCGCATATCTCGTTCTACTGATTTTTGGCAATGCCCTGTTGCATAACAACCCAATTGGAGGAGGCGACCTGCATTACAACCTGTCAGTAAAGACCATCATTTCCGAACAATTGCGGAGCGGTAATATGCCATATTGGAATCCTTATAGTGTTTCTGGTGTTCCAATAATCGCCGATCCCAATCATGGATTTTTCTATCCGATAAATTTCATTCTTTCTTTCCTCGCCGACCAAATAGTTGCCCTGAATTTAAACCTTGTTTTGCATGTTTTCTTGGGTCTTTTCCTCATGTTTCAGTTTTTGAAGAAGATTGGAATAGGACAATATACGGCAATCTTCGGAGCTATCGCCTATGGACTTTCCAATGTTGTGGCGGCGCGTATATATGCCGGACATCTTAATTATCTTCAAATATATTCCCTCATCCCCGCCCTTTTTCTGATCACTGAATACTTCATTGGCTCTCCATCGTTTCATAAACGGCTTGTGAATTCGACATTATTCGGATTGTTATTTGCCTGCATGTTCTTTCTTGGTGTACAACAGGTATTGATTTATGTCCTTGGACTGTGGATTGTATACCTTATTTTTCGATTGCATCAAGAAGGTCTTCTTTCATCCATAACAATTTGGATGTTATTTGTTTTCCAGTTTGTATTCATATCCTTTCTAATATCCCCTCTTCTCCTCCCATCCCTATCTGCAATAAATCAGTCGATTCGCTCGCAGCCTATGAGCAACGAATTCAGATTTGAAGGATCAATAAAGGCGATGAATTTTAAGCGACTTCTATCACCAAATATATTGGGCAGCCCTCTAATAGGAGAGTTCCAACAAGGGCGCGTTGGGGTGAACTATCAAGAATCGGCGCTCTATTTTGGACTATTGCCCTTTCTACTATTTCTTTTTGCGCCCGTTAACAAAAAGCGAAGGGGGCTTGCGTACCTACTATGGGCAGTGTTCTTTTTTGTATTGTGGCTTTCGAGAGGTAATAATGGAGCTTTGTACCCCCTCCTATCACACCTGCCAATTATCGATCGATTCAGAATACCTGGTAGGGTTTTGATACTCATACCATTCATTGGATCGGTTGGAGCTGCGATAGGACTTTCACTTTTAAATAAAGTCGCCGCACGAAAAAAAATTCCTTCGTATTTTATAGGGATAGGGGCAATCCTTTTGCTTTGTGTCGACTATGGATTTGTACATCACTCGTTGTTTACTTTATCAGACCCAACGATAAAGAATTTTCAACAATACTCCGTAGTCGCAAGAGCAATCGAACCAACTCCGAGAGCGCGCGTGCTCAACTTTGGATTTAATTCGGTACGTTTTCACTTAGAAGAAGTGGGGGGAGTCATGCCCCTACTCAACAGGAATCTTGCAGAATATGTTAATTACCTTGAGGGCATCGACATTGAGGATTATAAATATGGCGGAGGCGTTGGGGCTAAGGCTTTAATGACGAAACGAATTTTTGAATCAAAACTTATGGATCTGCTCAATGTTCACTATGGTGTTACGGCCAACAATGCAAATTTTGACAGGATTCTAACAAACATTGTCGAGAATCCAAATTATTACCCACGAACCCTCCTTTCTGCTCATCATATTGTCATTTCAGACAAAAAAAGTGCCCTTGACTATCTAAGCTCACCAAGCTTCGACCCCTTAATGCAAGTTGTCCTATCAGAAGATCCCCCTCTGGTCAACCCTATCCCAAGGACAGATGCGAAAATTTTAGGAGAGGTACGCATTGTCAAATACAGTCCGAATAAAATTACCATTCAATCACAAAGCAATGTCCCACAATGGCTTATTTTAAATGACCTGTATTATCCAGAATGGAAGGCTACCGTAAACGGAAGCATTGTGCCTGTTTTTAGAGCAAACTATATTGCGCGAGCGATTGCATTACCCGCTGGCACCTCAAATGTAGTATTTTATTACGATGGTACGCTTGTTCGTCGCGGAATAATTATGAGCGGCATTACAATTCTTGTAATGCTTGGGTTCAATATTGCAAGTTTTGTGCATGAACGGAAAAAATAATCCATTCGATTGCTTAGACGCGATAACTATGTTATATAAACTCTATTACTGATAATGATATGCGACCTAGAGGCCTACAAACGAAAATTTTTCTTGATAGTGGCGACCCCGCTGAAACACAGCACGCGCTAAAGCTACTTGGATTCTTAGATGGCCAAACAACAAATCCTTCACTGATTGCAAAGAATCCCCAGGTAGAGGCCCGCATTAAAAATGGAAAGAAATTTATGAGGGAAGAGATAAACGACTTTTATCGCCAGGTCATTCAAGAAATTCGTACCTTAATTCCGGCAGGATCAATTTCTGTGGAAGTCTATGCTGACTCTGAAACAAAAAATGAATCGATGATTGCAGATGCACAAAAATTTTTTGTCTGGGCGCCAAATCTCCATATTAAACTCCCCCTTTCACGCGAGGGGCTAAAGGCAATGACGCAGGCGACGCAACAACATATTCAAATAAATGCAACACTTTGTTTTAACCAGGGGCAGGCCGCAGCCGTCTACAACGCAACCCAGGGAGCGAAAGAGGGGTCTGTATACCTGTCACCGTTTATAGGGAGATTGGATGACCAGATGGAAAATGGCATGGACCTTATTGCGAATATTCTCCGTATGTATAAGCAGGGGGATGCACACGTAGAGGTTCTTGCCGCTAGTGTGCGAAATTATGATCACTTCAAGCAATGCCTCATTCTGGGAACCCACATTGTTACATGCCCCCTCCGCGTCTTAGAGGAATGGGCGGCCGAAAGTATGCCGATCTCGTTTCGAAATTTTGTATACGACAATCGTACTCTCAAAAATATCCCATACCAAAATGTGAACCTCGACGATCCCTGGCAAGGGTTGAATATACAACATGTACTCACTGACAAAGGACTCCAAAAATTCGCCGACGATTGGAATGGAGTTCTTGAACGTTAAGCGCAGTAAGCACATAACAAACATGACATACACACATCATGGATCAAACTAGTATATTTAATGACTTATTTGTCCTTGAAATGACAAATAATCATCGGGGGAGCTTGGATCGCGGATTACGTATAGTTGCGGCATTTTCTGACATCGTTCGCAAGCATCAAGTTAAGGCTGCGATCAAACTGCAATTCAGAAATTACGATACGTTCATCCACAAAGACTTTAAAAAACGAAATGATATTTATTATGTAAAGCGAGTGAATGAGACAAGGCTCAATGATAAAGAATTTTCGATTCTGATCGGCGCAATAAGGCATTCAGGGTGTATACCGTTGTCTACCCCATTTGACGATCAATCAGTAGATATGTGCGTGAAATTTAAAATGCCTTTTATCAAAGTTGCCAGCTCAAGCAGTAATGATTGGACCCTGCTGGAAAAAATTGCATCTACGGGTAAGCCGGTTATCGTTTCCGTTGGAGGCGCCCCAATCGAAGATATTGATCAGATGGTCGCCTTTTTCGAGAGCAAAAAAATTCCCATGGCGATAAATCACTGCGTCTGTGGGTATCCACATGAGGATCATGAGTGCAGTTTGAATCAAATCGATTTTTTGCGTGAACGATATCCAGGACATGTAATTGGATATTCTTCTCATGAATATCAGGATTGGGTGACGTCGATAGCAATCGCGTATGCGAAAGGAGTCAGAACGTTCGAACGACACATTGACATTGATGACGACGGTGTCACCACTGCGAAATACTCTTCACTTCCTCGCCATATCGATATGTGGTTCCATGCACATAAGCGTACTAAGGCTATGTGTGGCTCCGATCAACATCACAGAACCGATCCGCTTGCAAAAGAGACCGAGTATCTCAATTCATATATCCGGGGAGTATTTGCGCAGAGAGACTTGGCTGCCGGACATATTATATCAGAGCGTGATATTTATCTTGCAATCCCTCTTCATAAAGGTCAAATTTCTACTCGTGAATTTTGGCCAAATAAATATGACTATTGTCTCACAAAAAAATGCAAAAAAGACTCCCCAATAGTGATTGACGTTGTAAAAGCTGACAACCTTCGGGACGAACGTGTGAGAGATGGTATCCGAAAAAGAGGCATGACGAAATAATAACTATTAAAAATGACGAAGATATGATCCGACTTGCAGATTATCTGATGAAAACGCTTGCAGATCGACACGGGGTACGCCACATCTTCATGATCTCTGGTGGAGGGAATATGCATCTTGTTGATGCGCTTGGTCAAAATAAGGCTATCCAATACATATGCAGCCATCATGAGCAAGCATGCGCAATCGGAGCCGAGGCGTACTCGAGGGTGAATCGAAATCTTGGTGTATGTTTGGTCACGACTGGCCCCGGGGGAACCAATACAATTACTGGTTTGTTGGGTGCTTGGTTAGATTCCATTCCAGTGCTTTTTATCTCCGGTCAAGTTAAAACCGAAACACTCGCAGAACCAGGTATGCGTCAGCTTGGAGACCAGGAGACAAATATGATTGAAATTGTCAAGCCTCTCACAAAATATGCAGTCATGGTGGATAACCCAAACGACATTGAATACCACCTGGAGAAGGCCATTACTATAGCGAAATCCGGGCGTCCAGGACCTGTGTGGATAGACTTACCACTTGATATACAAAGTGCCACTATTGATGAGTCGAGATTACGCTTGCTATCAAAAAAAGAAACAGATGAATTGATGGTTACGGGGACAAATTCTGCAGAAATACAGCGGCAAGTTAGCCAACTAGTGCAAAAATTGCGCCAATCGAAGCGCCCTGTCTTGTATGTAGGAAATGGGATTCGGTTCGCTCATGCCGAACCAATCTTGCAGGACGTGATAAAGAAGCTTAAAGTTCCCGTACTTGTGAGCTTTAATGGCATGGACCTTGTTGACGATGACAATCCCTTTTTCTTTGGGCGCCCAGGGACTATCGGAGGTAGAGCATCAAACTTTATTCTTCAGAATTCGGATGTGCTAATAAGCGTTGGATCCCGATTAAATCTTCGAATTATTTCCTATAATCACAAGGCGTTAGCTCGTGAAGCCTATAAAGCAGTTGTTGATATCGATCCGCATGAATTGCATAAAAAAACGCTTCAAACGTTTGATATACGAATTCATGCTGATGCTCGGGATTTTCTGATTGAATTAGATAAACAACTAGGACAGAAAGGGCTGCCAAAACAGAGTAAATGGCTCGAATACTGCAATGATATCAAGAAGACATACCCCGTAGTAACGAAGGAGCATCGTAGTATGAAGGATTTCGCAAGTGCCTATTATTTCGTCGAAAGATTGTCGGACCAGTTAGATAAAAACGCCATTGTTGCAATGGGCGATGGAATGGCTTGTGTTATTCCCTTCAAGACATACAAAGTCAAATTCGGCCAACGTCTCATACTGAATTCTGGTTGCGCAGCAATGGGATACGACCTGCCCGCAGCGATTGGGTCTTGTTTTGCGAATAAAAACAGAGAGACTGTTTGTATTGCTGGCGACGGGAGCATAATGTTGAATTTGCAAGAACTTCAAACCGTTGCGTATTATAAACTCCCGATCAAGATCTTTGTGCTTCTGAATGATGGCTATTTATCAATTCGAACCACCCAGGACACCTATTTCGGTGGTTTACATGTTGGATCTGACCACGCAAGTGGCGTTTCTTGTCCGAACTTTATAAAGGTCGCACAGGCGTTTGGCATCCCCACTGAAACGATTCAGACAAATGATGAAGTTGAGACAAAAATTAAGAAGGTGATGGAAATGAAAGGGCCGGTTTTATGCACCGTTTCACTAAACCCCACGGAACAGATGCTCCCCAAATCGGCTTCAGAAATAAAGCCCGATGGCACCATGGTTTCAAAGCCTCTCGAAGATTTATTTCCATTCTTACCTCGAAAAGAATTCCGCTCACACATGCTTATTCCAACTTTAAACGATTAGTGAATCTGGGAATTTTGTTCTATGACCTATGTGTTCTATGCCTTATGTAAAAATACTAATCTTGAGTCCTCCACGGTCAGGATCCTCGCTCCTTACTCGATTAATCGCGAGCTCATCTTACCGTTACAACTTAGTTGATAATGATAATAATGCCTTTGGAGCCCATGAATTCAATAAGCAAGGATATTTTGAAGATGTTTTTTTCACATTATTAAACGATCAACTGATCAGACTCTATTACGGGATGGAGTATAGTTTTTTATTTCCTCCCAGCTTGAAACAATTCCTCCAAGTTACGACATTACGCAAAGACAAATACCCCAATGGTTTTTCATATGACGTAGATGTGATCAATGGGGAGAAGTGGGAACGATGTTACAGTAAGCATGGTATCGCTACAAAAGACCGCATTATCGAAGCCATGCGACGCGTTGCAGACAGTGTAGAAAAAGCTGAATATAACCTTGTATTAAAAGACCCCCGACTATCACTCGTTATGCCATTGTATCAGTTTAGTAATATCAAAATCATTTGGATTCAACGAAACCCTGACGACGTCCGGAAGTCCATGCAGCGCCATTACGGCCCACGCATGTTCACAACAAAATGTATTCCAGGGACTCCCTATGTATCAAATCACTTTAATCACAAGGTGGGACCGATGGATTTTCAAACCTATTATAAGCGCTATCATCAGATTACTCGTTATTGCCTCAAAGACATCGAACATTTAGTCGTCCGCTTCGAAGAATTAATCAAGTTACAACATATCAATAAGCTCGAGGATTTCATTGGAGCAAAAATAGACAAGACTATCATTGATCCATTGTCTATTACACATTCCCCTGAGCCCTAATGCGATTATGATGACTCGCCTCCAACCCAAAGGAATAATATTTGATCTTGACGGAACGCTGATTGACAGCGGACCAGCGGTGTGCAAGATACTGAATGAAATGCGGCAAAGTCGGAGTCTTCCGGAGATCCCTTGCGATTCCATAAAGAGCGTCATAAGTGTGGGAGGCGAAGAGATGATTTCACGGGCACTAAACATCCCTCAATATCAGGCCACTGAAGCGCTCGCATATTTCCGCCATACATATCTTCATACACCAGTGGCTCAATCATCCATATATCCTATGGTGACACTGATGCTCAACATTATGAAAAAATCTGGAAAAAAGCTCTGCATCTCTACTAACAAACCTCGAAATCTTGCTGAGAAGATACTAAAGGAGCTCAATCTGGCGCAACACTTTGATTTTATCAATGCTGGTGGCGATCTCCCGAACAAAAAACCACATCCTTCTAATATCTATGTTTGCTTGAATACCTTACAACTAAAACCGGATGAAATGGTATTAGTGGGTGATAGTCGCGTAGATCAGCAAACAGCTTTAAACGCAGGTATTCCATTTTATTTTTTTTCAAATGGCTATGATGATGGGGTAGACAGAGCAAAGGCAGTATTTTGCTTTCGTCACTACTCTGAATTGATCACTCATCTAGACATTCAGTAACTTAGCAACTATGGAATGCAACTTCTGTCGTTGCCAAAAGCTCAAAGAAGCATATCGACCAAAGGGGACAACAAGGTCTTTGGTGATTTTGATTTGTCAAAATTGCGGCCTTGTACAAAGTAGTTCCAAAAAAATGCGCAAAAAAAAATCAGTTTTGACCAGCACAAAAGAAAAACGCATCATGAAACTAAGCTGTGACGCTGATTATTCGGAGGTACGAGTCGGAAAGGGACAGATGGCCCAGGCGGCTATTCAGATGATTGGAGCGAATCTTAAAATTAAGCCGAGCGACAAGATTGTTGATGTCCTTGATATCTGCTCTGCAAGGGGTGATTTCGCAATGCTCGCACTTGAACACCTTAAGTTGCAGTCTATTGATTGTGTCGATCCAGATGCCTATATGACAGTTTCGTATGCCCATGACCCACGGATCCGATTGACTATCGGGAAGTATGCTGATTTGAAAACAAATAGACTCTACGACCTCGTTTACTCATGCCATTCGCTCGAGCATTACCGCGACCCAGCTAAGAAATTGGCTTTTCTTGTCGAACATATTAAGCCAAATCGCTACTTATTGCTCGATGTTCCGAATATTGAGACCATTACAGACGGTCATAATGTAGACGAATTTTTTTATGATTATCACAGATATTATTTTAATAGGGAGATTTTAATCAATTATGTATCGCATCTGGGTATGGAGCTTGTTTCCCAAAATAATTCTATTTATTCGATCATGCTCTTGGTGAAAAAAACAGGTGTACAAACGACCACGGTTTCAACGGAACGCTATGCGGAATACAATGAAAAAGTCATCAGCGAGTATCAGAATAATCTCACGTACAATCGTTCTAAGCTTCCTGTAATTGCTGAAGCTATGCGCCATCTAGCCAAGGGCAACAGAAGTGCTCTATTCGGCTGTGGTCGAGTACTTGATGCTATGATTACGTATGGAGGGCTCGATCTTGATCATTTTCAGTTTCTCGTCGATAATTTTCTCAAACGAACGACTGATTCTCTTTATCGAAAAAAACTATACGATGCTTCAGTCCTCGATAAGGCGGGCGTCGATACGATATTCCTACTCACTCGCTCATCTACTGGTGAACTCAAGGATGCCCTTCGCAAACAATATCCGCACGTAACGCTTGTGCATTGGTCTGATTTATGTGATTCAGCCGTATGAAAAAAACGATCCTCATCACTGGCAGCGCAGGCTTTATTGGGAGAAATCTTTCAGAAAGTCTTGCACCTGAATATGATCTTTTACTACCAACAAGTCATGAACTAAACCTGCTTAACAGCGAGCAGGTTAAACAATTTCTTACATCGCATAAGTTTGCCACAGTGATACACTGCGCGACCCATGACGCAAGTCGAAACTCAAAGAAAGACCAGCGGGAGATTCTATCAAATAATCTTCGAATGTTTTTCAACCTTGCTCGCTGCAATACGTCATATGGACGTATGTTTTATTTCGGATCTGGCGCAGAATACGACAAAGCCCATTATGTGCCACGGATGGCGGAATCGTATTTCGATACCTTTGTTCCAGAAGACGACTACGGATTTTCGAAGTATATCATGGCTAAACACATTGAATCCACGCTGAACATTTATGATCTTCGAATTTTTGGCTGTTTCGGGAAGTATGAGGATTGGGAAATCCGTTTTATTTCAAATGCAATATGCAAAACCATGCTAGATTTAGATATCACGCTTCGTCAAAATATGTATTTTGATTATCTCTACATTGACGACTTAGTGGCAATCGTACGGCGGTTAGTGGAGCAAAAAATCCTGCAATACAAACATTATAATGTTTGCTCGGGTAACCCAGTAGCACTATTATCGTTAGCAAAAAAAATCCTAAAGCGTTCAGGGGAAAATCTCGCGATTAAAATTGGAGCCCCTGGTTTAAAACCTGAATACACAGGAGATAATACCCGCCTTTTGAGCGAAATAGGTGGTTTTCAGTTCACGCAAATTGATAAGTCCATCGACCAGCTGTATGATTGGTATGAAGGACACCGATCGCGCATCGACAAGAAATTGTTGCTTACTGATAAATAACAATGCCTAAAAACAAAAAACTGATCTCGATTGTAATCCCCTGCTTCAACGAAGAGGAAAATATTGAACGTACCTATGGGGCAGTCAAAAAAGTCGTTGATTCATTGGGCACTTATGATTTTGAGATTATTTTCGTCGATAATGGGAGCGAAGATGCATCTGCAAAGGTGATGGAAAAAATTGCTCGTCGAGATCCAACAGTGCGAGCAGTCCTCCTTACACGAAACTTCGGACCAGAATCGTCTGGTCTGGCAGGATTAGAATACGCAACTGGAGATGCGGCAATTCTTATGGCTGCCGATATGCAAGACCCACCAGAACTTATTCCCGATTATCTACATAAATGGGAGGAAGGTTATGACCTTGTGCTCGGCCAAATTATTTCAACGAACGACAATCGATTACTACTCGGTTTACGAAGGCAATTCTACAAAATATTACACAGAATCGCGTACATAGATATTCCCATAAATGTTTCCGGGTTTGGACTGATAGACAAAAAGGTGCTACAAGTAATTCTTGCCATGCCCGAGCGAAGTCGATTTTATCGGGGTTTACTTGCGTGGACTGGCTTCAAGCGAGCACTGATTCCGTATAAGCGAGGAGAGAGAAAATACGGAAGATCCTCCTATAGAAGCATCTTCTCCTATATTCGACATGCAGAAAAAGGATTGTTTGCCTTTTCAACCTTACCATTAGACATTATTACATATGTCGGCTTATTCCTCATTCTTTTCGCAATACTCATAACACTGGCGTTCGTCATAATTTTTTATACTCATGGTAATCCAATCACTGGTTCTGCAACATTATTCCTCGGCATGATGTTTTTCGGCGGCATCCAGATACTTGCCATGAGCATAGTGGGAAAATACGTTGCCATTATCTTTGAAGAGACAAAGAATAGACCTCATTTTCTTGTTAAAAAGGTCATCAATGAGCGCCATTAAACAGGAGTGTACAACCTATTCGCATGCGCAGCTTTTCAAGTTTGCTTGTGTTGGAATACTCAATACAGCAGTTGGATATGGCGCATTTGCGCTACTCATCTTTCTTGACCTCCATTACATAGCTGCTGCAACACTATCTCACATTATTGGTATGGCACATAGCTATGTATGGAATAAATATTTTACATTCCGAGCGGCACATAAAAATAGTCAGGAACTTAATAAATTTATAGCGGTGTATGCTGGGGTATATGTTCTCAATATGAGTTTGTTGTGGTTTTTTGTAGATTTTCTGGGATATCCGCCTTTAATAATACAGGCATTCGTGGTAATCGCGGTTGCGTTCATTTCATTCGTGGGACAAAAATATTGGGTATTTTCTAATCATATCCATGAAAAAGATAACCAGACATCACTATGAAAACATCGTATAAAGTGACATACGCGCAGGCAGTCCATGACGACGAAGAAAAACAAGCTGTCATCGACGTCCTTGATAGCCATGAAACAATCCTTGGTCATCGAACAAAAAAATTTGAGGATCAGGTGGCGAAGCTGTTTGGCAAACGCTATGGAATTATGGTTAACTCTGGCAGTTCAGCAAATTTTCTTGCTGTTCATATCTTGTCCCTTCCTGCGGGAAGCGAGGTGATAACACCTATTTTAACATTTGCAACGACTGTTGCGCCGCTTGTCCAACATAATTTAATACCCGTGTTTGTGGATGCCGAACTTGGAACCTACCAAATCAACATTGACCAGATCGAGCGATCTATCACAAAAAAAACCAGGCTTCTCATGATTCCTTCGCTCCTTGGGAATATTCCAGATCTACAAAAATTACGCGCCATGGCTGATAGATACAACCTTATATATATTGAAGATTCATGCGATACGATTGGAGCGACATTTAATTCAACGCCAACGGGACATTATTCAGATGTTTCAACCTCAAGTTTTTACGGTTCGCATATAATAACTGCTGGGGGTGGCGGAGGCATTTTGTGTGTCAATGACACTCAACACGATAGGCAAGCGAGAATTTTGCGTGGCTGGGGGAGAAGTTCTGCCGTAACCGAATCAGATAGTATTGACGATCGTTTCGACGATACAGCTCTTGGAATCCCCTATGACAACAAGTATATTTTTGAG
>Ga0075983_101_pt1 | contig 21604 bp, 12 predicted proteins | sample RifGroA2_FD_68059 | JGI IMG/M metagenome (GOLD analysis project Ga0075983, IMG submission 68059) | Parcubacteria bacterium GW2011_GWA2_47_8 | reverse complement strand
TTTGTGGGTTTGTATTCACGTCCGGCGCCGGCACATCGCGATACGGGCCTAATACATGAAATAACTGCTGTACATAGCCACGAGACAAAGATTCAAGCTCGCGTGCCGACAACTCCTTTGGATTTACTGCAATACCACCCTTCGCTCCACCATAAGGTAAGTGCACAAGCGATGTTTTCCATGTCATCAACGACGCAAGCGCTTTCACCTCATCGAGATTTACTTCAGGAGCAAAACGAATGCCACCCTTGAAAGGCCCGAGCGTATCGCTATGTTGCACTCGATAACCCTCAAAAATTCGGATGCTGCCATTGTCCATTTTCACGGGAATACTTACGTGTACAATTCGTTTTGGCTGTTGTATATGCGTTAAAATGCCCTTATCCAGACCGAGAGCTTGCGCTGCATCCTCCAATAGTTGCTTCGTATTCTCAAAAAATGTTGGCATAGTCGAGTTCCTCCGTAAAAATTATCGAGCGAATATCTTATGCTTTCTGTTTATTCAAATAATCGATGATTGCAAGTGCTGCACATACCCCCTGCCCTGCCGCAATGGCTATCTGCTTATACGGCACATTTGTCACATCTCCTGCTGCGAATAACCCAGAGATGTTAGTTTGGCACAGGCCATCAACAATAATCTGTCCAAGCCGATCTTTTTCCACAATATCCAAAAAGCCGCTGTTTGGCACCATACCTATATGAACAAATACGCCCTGTACATCGATTTGATGCTCTTTTCCATCGCCGTTATCATACGTAAGACCCGTCACAAACTGATCCCCGATAATCTTTGTGGTATTTGCATTATACACGATTTCTATGCGCTTTGCCTCCTGCACCTTGTCCATAAGCACCTGCTCCCCTTGAAATGCAGGATTCCGATTGATGACATAGACCTTTTTTGCGATATCGTTGAGCATCAACGCCGATTCGAGAGCAGAGTTCCCGCCACCAATCGTCGCAACCATTTTGTCTTGAAATAATGGGCCATCGCATGTCGTGCAATATGTGACCCCTTTATGGAAAAATTCTTTCTCTCCGTGGATTCCGAGCAGGCGTGGGTGAACGCCAGTTGTAATTAAAACAGCGCGACTTTGATATGAAGTCGTGCCATTACCTGCTTTATTCACCTGCAGCGTAAAGCTGCCATCTGGCATCTTCTCAACTTTCGTAATTGTTGCACCGTCTTCCATTTCAACGTTGTACGACTTGAGGTGTTTGCGAAAATCACTGGCAAGGACAATGCCATTTGTATGCACAATGCCGGGCCAGTTCTCAATATCTCCCGACGTCGCCACTTCGCCCCCAAATTCCGTGGTGACGATCTTAAAATTGAGCTTGCGTCGCGCGGCGTATATGCCTGCCGCAGTCGCCGCTGCTGATCCGCCAACGATTATCAGATCGTACATAACGAATAATCAGTCAGTTAGTTCTTATATCCCGAGCAACTCTTTCAGCTTTGGTTTATTGAACCCGACAACAATTGTATTGTCTATATCGATCACCGGCACACCCATCTGACCTGATTTTTCAACCATTTCTTGGGCTTTCTGCGGGTCGCCCGACACATCGATGTCGTCAAATGCCACATTGTTTTCCTTGAAAAACTCCTTGGCAGCATGGCAATACACGCATGTGGGCGTTGAGTAGACAATGACTTTTTTTGTGTTGACCATGATGGTAATACGGATTATGAGTTATTTTTATTTTCAAATGTAGTATAGCACGAGGTTTTATGAAAACAAAAAACTCGCGGTGAAGCGAGATTTTGTCGCAATACTAAGTACATGAGATACTCCTCTTTTTAATCGCCCTAGGGCATATGACGCGAACGCCATAACCCAGCCAATTTTACGTCTTGTGCCGTCGACGCCGATTATAGTTTCGGAACTTGCTCACTAATAGCAGTCGACTCTTCTGAGAACGTTGCAATGAAGCAAAAATTCTTAGAAAGGAGGTGATCCATCCCCAGATTCCCCTAGGGACACCTTGTTCATGATTCTCCCTATGTCGCCATAAGGCATGGACTATATCACCATCCTAGATTCGAAAATTGCTTGTTTCCGCGGATGCCATGAGCCAATAATGCTCATGAATCGTTGGTGGGAATGTGTTCGAACAAACATTCTCCAATAATGTGGATCAACTCTTGCGCTTGGATTATGTATCTTTCCGACACCAATCTCAAGTGCAGTAAGCCAATCCTTAATAATTTGAAGCTTCTTATAATCCTTTTGAACAAGCTGGATATAAAATCTCGCTTGCCCTTTTTGAGGTATGCCGCCTTCGGCATCAAAGAAGCCTCGAATGTAAGCAATTTGATCAGATTTCGAAATTATGTCTGTGGGATTCCTATCCTGTCGGATGAATTCGGCATAGGTTTCGAGAATATATACTGAGCGTTCCTTGCCCTCTTTGTATATCCAAGAATTATGGCCGATATGTTTGAGTAATTTTTGAAGAAACGTAAGCCATTCTCGCTCCTTTTGAGCAATTCGTATGCTGTTATGGAGCTTTGCTTTTGTTCCATCATGTTTTACTCCCCAGAAATAATGTTGAACCTCTGATACGCTAGGCGCTCGGCGTGTAGTCTCTGAGGGGTCATATCCATTTGAAACGGACAGCGGACTTCCCTGCTGATTGGCTGCACTTGTTACATTTTCACTCACAATGCGCATAATATCTATGTTATGAACGAATGAGTAGTACAAGATTCACAGTTTTTCCAGCAAATAGCCGAGTTTGTTGTTAGAGATTACTCTCTACAGTCGCAACTAGTTTACGACTTACTCCTGATCATCAACCTTACCTTCGAACCTCCTGTTATCGGAGGTGCTTCGGGTATTGCTGACTTTCCTGAGTTGACGGGCGAAAGTTTTGCTAAGGTTGGCAATTGACGTTCCCACCGTACGAGCGGTTTTCCCGCATACGGCGAGTCCCATTTTATATTGAATGGGTTGTGTCCTTCGTTATTCTGAATCATAATGTCATTGTACCATACAAAATCCGTACGGTAAATAACACAATTTTTCCGTAACTACTATGACACAGCTGACTTCCTATAGAGCAATAACCTATATAACTCCCTATAGGATCTCTCGGGGTTATCTGACAAACAATTCCTCGCATCCAAGAAAGCACATCGTTAAATCTTCGCTATGCTCACCACCCACTCATAGCTCGATTCCGCTTTTGTTTACTCGAGGCTGCGATTCGTTACTAAGCCCCTCTGTCTTGCAAACTTGCGCTTATAAGACTGGCTGTTCACTACTACTTTTGACGGTTGTGTAAAGTTTGGCAGGATTTTAACCTGCTTGTTTGACAAACTGCCCGACGCGTTGTGTAATGTGAGTACAAGACCCGAGAACGTATTCACCGCGGCGTGGCTGATCCGCGATTACTACCGATTCCGACTTCATGGGGTCGAATTGCAGACCCCAATCTGAACTGAGGATGGGTTTGATGGGATTAGCTCCACCTTGCGGTTTGGCAACCCATTGTCCCACCCATTGTAGCGCCTGTGTCGCCCACGACGTAAGGGCCATGCTGATTTGACGTCATCCCCGCCTTCCTCCGACGTAGAGTCGGCAGTCCTGTCTGACACTTATAACAGACAGCAGGGGTAGCGCTCGTTACCCGACTTAACGGAACGTCTCACGATACGAGCTGACGACAACCATGCAGCACCTGTGCTTCCAGTCCGTAAGGAGGGCTCCTGTTTCCAGAAGCTTTCTAGAGCATGTCAAGCCGTGGTAAGGTTCTTCGCTTATTGTCGAATTAAACCAGACGCTCCACCGGTTGTACGGGTCCCCGTCTATTCCTTTGAGTTTTAATCTTGCGATCGTAATTCCCAGGCGGTCGACTTAACGCGTTAGCTACGCCACGTGGAGGGTCGACACTCCACATGACTAGTCGACATCGTTTAGGGCCTGGACTACACGGGTCACGTGTAATTGTACTCTGGTTACCCAGAGGATCGGACTATATCACTTTCTGAAGCGTTTCCATTTGGCTTTCTTTGCCGTAGCGTACTTCTCTACTACGGTTTCTGAAAATCCGGAAAACTTACTCACTTCAGAAATCCAGCGTTGTTGCAATTGGGAATCACTATATAACAGTATCACTTTAGGAAGCATAGACTCTACCTGCACATATGGCAGGATGATGCGTAGCAATTTCTGCAACTGCTCGCTCGATCGAATCCATAATCGATAATAAGTCACCTCTTTACTTTCACGATATCGCCGAATTTTGCCTATGCTAACACTGATGTTCCAAACTTTTTCGAGATATTGTTTCAGTAATTTCTGCGCTTCATGTGAAAACGAGTCAGTGCAGAGAACTCCTCGCCTACCATTGGTAATAATTGAGCCATCATCTAACCACCATACTGCTAATGACAGTGGCGTTAGTAGGTTGAGCCACTTACGCCGTATCACCATTTGATTCTTTTGATGAGTCAGGTGGTATAACTCGGTCAGTGATTCAAGCGCTCTACTCTGGTAGCGAAGTTTTTCTCCGCCGTATCCATCTCGTCCATTTACACCCTGGAGCCATGTATTTTTTTCACTGGAAATTTCTTTCAACTGTCTAACCTTCCAATGAAAATAATCCTGCTGCTTTACCGAATGTCGAAATGAAAATCTCGCATTCTTATAGGGCTTATGAAGACGAAGCGATCCATCACCTAATATTGATCCTAAAATGAGTGCCTGTATGTGATCCGACAAAAATGACGGGGTATTTGTCATTTTCTATCTTCTTACTTGCTTAGTCTCTACGGGGTCAATCCGCTCGAAAAGCAGACGACTTCCCACGGGGTTGCCCTTTTTTTAAAAAAAGGGGTTCACCGTTACAGCTAGATGCTCATCTCGACGTCACCGTCAAGAGGGACACCCTGACTACCTGTAAATGCACGAATGCATAAGCAGGCCTCTTGTGTCATCGTACTAACGGAAGCACTCGACAAGAATTTAAGTATCTAATCCGTTTCGCTCCCCAGGCTTTCATCCCTCAGCGTCAGCGGTGTGCCAGCTGAATGCCTTCGCCTTTGGTGTTCCGCATAGTATCAACGGATTTCATCCCTACTCTATGCGTTCCATCAGCCTCTCACACGCTCAAGCATTGCAGTTTTGCCTGCACTTCCCCGGTTGAGCCGGGGTATTTAACAGGCAACTTACAACGCCGCCTACGGATCCTTTACGCCCAATGATTCCGGATAACGCTCGGGGCCTCTGTATTACCGCTGCTGCTGGCCTATTAGCAGTTATTGTGGACTATACTTTCATCCTTCGAATTAGCGAAGGAGCTTGGCGTGTTATGACAGTTTATATTCCGGACTATCCGGTACCTGTCATCGACGAAGAATCATTCTTTCGATTCATTCGTTCAGTCTCTGAAGGGTTGACTCATTTGTGGTGGCAACTTATAGCGGAAACAGTTTACTATATGCGGTCGAACCAAAGACAAAAAATTGTCTCTACTTTTCGCCCCAATATACAGCTTTGGATACCGTTTGCCACGACACAACGAAAGATGTATCGAGCTCACGATCCCAAAATTTCGTTCTAGTACCTGTTGAAGTTTTTTTACTCCATCAACAGGAAATGAGTCAGTACTTAGTGTAATAGCAGTATGGTTTTTCGGTCGATAGTCTAATGTTCCATCGTCCATATACCAAACCGCTAATGACAATCCCGTTTGTAACATATTTCCAATCGTACTTGGTATCACCTTTTTGCTATTCAAGTAAAATAGTTTATGGAGCTTCGTAAGCTCCCGAAGTGAACGAGTACTGAAATACCATTGGCTGGTATCTCGTTTTTGTTTTGGTTCCGATCGGCACAAATTACACAACATCTTAAACAACCAACTTATATACTCCTTATTCTGTTCTCTTTGTTTAAGTTGTAGCCTTGTACCGATATAGCCACCAAATTCTAATGAACCATCACCGAGGATTGCTCCTAGGATGATTTGATATTGGAGATCAGTAGGAATTGTCGTGACGGATTTCTGAGCCATACACTAATATAATGCTCATCTACTATGTTGGTTTCACTTTTTTGAATCAACTTCCCTGCGGATTGATTGAAACAAATTCTCTACTTAACGAGAACGCGGTTGTTCCAATGTTTCCCGCATATGAGCCAAGTTTTCTTTGGCACTATTGCTAGTACCACTCTGCGCCAAGCTCTTTTTTTCAAGAGCTCACAGAGTTAGCAGCCCCTTATTCATGAGGTACACTCAAACCGAAGTCTTGTTCCCTCATAAAAGCAGTTTACACCCCGAAGGGCTTCCTCCTGCACGCGGCGTCGCTCGGTCAGGCTTGCGCCCATTGCCGAAGATTCTCGACTGCAGCCACCCGTAGGTGTCTCGCCAGTATCTCAGTGCGAGTGGTGGGGGTCACGCTCTCACGTCCCCTACCCGTCATAGCCTTGGTAAGCCATTACCTCACCAACTAGCTGATGGGGAGTAGGCCGATCTGTAACCGCCGAAACTTTACCCTTGCGGGACTATCTGGTATTAGCTCCGATTTCTCGGAGTTATCCCAGAGTTACAGGCACGTTCCTACTTTGTACTACCCCGTTCGCCGCTAGACCGAAGTCTCGCTCGACTTGCATGCCTTATCCACGCCGCCAGCGTTCATCCTGAGCCAGGATCAAACTCTCAAGAAGAACGATTGTTGCAAAGAAGTAAGAAACAGGATTCGACCAATATCGTTTCCACGCGTTGCCGCGCTTCTATCAACAAGGTCTCTGTTCCTTACCTCCTCTTTGACATATACCCGAAGGCATATATCTATCGACGCAACACATCATTCTTATTATTTTAGGGCGATTAAAAAGAAAAGTATCACGTTTCCTTTTAATCGTTTATGTACGTAATCGTATGTGATTGTCAAAGTTCACACAGTCCTATCATCCATGTCGCTCGAACCTTCGATCACGTCGATCCAGCGTAACAAATGTAAGCTGGTGCATCTACACCACTTACTGAAATCACTATGAAACATTGTCTCGACAGTAGATATATACTGTGTACCGTCATTATATAGGGCTGACGAAAGTTGTCAATGGAAGCGGAGTCTTCTTCGATAGATCGTGAAAATAACGACCAATAGTAGAATGGTGCCAATAGCAGTTCCAATGACGATTGACGATGCGCCAGCGCCTCCCTGAAGGGTTCCCGCTCCAGCGCTCAACGCAGCACAATCCTGCTGACAACTCACAACCGTTTCCAACGACTGACAAATGGAATCACCGCAGTTCGCCCCAAGGTGGCTGACATCAATACGCACTAATTCTTGGCCTACGGTATCGTTTACCACAATATATGACCCCGATGTATGATATGGCACGAGAAGATTCTGATCAAAGCTCGATAATTGCTCTATGGAGCCGGTCATCCCCAATTCACTACTATGCTCGGCAATTACTTCCGTTGGCAATGGAATACGCACTTGCTCGAGCTTCACATTATCGAAGCTCATGAGAGACACAAGGACGTCTGTGTCGCCTTGAACTGCCAGTGGCGCTGGGGGAGTTGCTGGCTGCACACTAACAGCCCCGTGCGTGAGCACTCCTTGGGTATTTGTGAATGGTATAACGTATGACTTTATCATTATGGTTACTCGTTGCAATACTTTACTTATATTGTTGTAATGCCTTCACGATAATTCGCGTATTCACCGGTCCAAATTCACCAGCGTGTTGGTCGAACATGATATTGAGACGAGTGCTGCGCGCGGCACCACTCTCCGATACGCAGCCTTGGAAACAGCCGGTGCCTGCCTCACATGCCATGCCTAGATCAGGTTGTAGCCGCCAGTTGATGAAGCATTGTGCTTGCTCCCCACCAAGCGTCGTGACATTGCCAGAGAATAACATTGAGCCCCATACACAAAGCGGATTTTGTACACATGCAGTCTGGTTTGTGTTTGGAGCGCATGACAATCGAACTTGCGATGCAGGTATCCCGCCGCACCAATAGGGATACGGACACGCGGTCGTACTCGTTAACGGTGCGCAGTTGAGATTCGGCGGCAGTGACGTTGGATTATTTTTCAATGAATATTCATCGAGAAGCGCTGCGAGCGCATGTGAAAACTCATGCACCACGACTTTGTTATCTCCGTTGTCTTCGGGCGCACTCATAAACAACCATCCTTGGCCTCGGACTGCGTATGATGGTTGAGAATTATTCGTCAAATATATGTGTTGATCGCCTGGGCATTGATCCAAGGTTTCGCTCACGATTGGCTTTACACCACAAAAATATTGATTGCCACTGACTAACTCACACCCCCCACTTACCAATTCTCTATATGCATAAAAATTAAATTTACTCGCATTACTTTTATATGGTTCATAGGCAAGCAGCCGATTCATGATCCGTCTGGCTTCCGTCAAAAATGCATCGACGGTTCCGAAATTAGCGGCTCCATAAAACAACACATCCAGCTTGTCGTCCGTTGATCCGTTTTGTTTCAGCGCTTCGCACCGAGAAAATATCTGTATAATTTCGAAGCTAAACGGCGACGTCAATCCACCAATCGATACCGCGCCCTGATGCGTTCCAATGGCGAGTTTTGTGGTATCGATGACTGTCGCATAATATCCATCGGCTGCTTTTCCGTCATCGTGCTTCCCGTCGTCATACAACGTAACCTGGAATGCCGTATCGATGAGCGCAGTGGCAATGGTACTCGTACTCATACCTTCAGTTTTCGTCACCAGCTTAATAAGCGTGCCTTGGGTTGCAGTTTTTGGTGTAAGCGCGACACTTAGAATTTTCGGGATCTTCGTCGGATTCAAGATCGGGACGTTCTCCCCTGCTGTGCATGTTCCTGCGAGCAAACATTCAGGTGTAGTCGTTGTCCCACTCACTGCTGCAGCGCATTGCAAGCTATCATTCTTGTCGAGCTTCTTGTCTTTATTCACATCAAGTGCTGTCAATACATTAGCACCTGGCGTTCCGCCGCTTAGACTGGCATATAACAAGACACAGTCAGCAAAATCATACGATCCATTGCCGTTGGTGTCCTCATATATACCATCCTTATTGAGGTCTCGCGGTGTTTTCGTCGCGCGTAAAAATGCTTTCAGCGCTGCTTCGAGTTGAGCTGTTGTGTCTTGCGTTGGTGTGGTTGTGCTGTTACTACCCCCATGGACTGGGTTCGCGGGTATCAGCTCGCAATGTGTTTTTTCAGAAGCACAACGCGTACCAGTTGGACACGCTCGCTCGACCATCTGATACAGCTTGCCTTCAGTGAGCTCTGTAGGATTCGCCGTAAGCATTTTTAATTGCAACAATTTTGTACCCCTTTGTGCATTAGTGGCGCAAGCGTCACCAAAAACCCCTGTAAATTTCACCGGTGAAATTTTCGGATCGCTGTTGGTGCAGGTAATCTTACTGACGAAAAAAGGATTATTTGTTGGATTCGTCGTGCGACAAGTCCATATAGGCAGTGTTGCGGTTGGAGGTGGTGGCGGGGTTGCTTCGCTCGATATCGTAACCTGTGCGCTCTCGCAGGTGACGATCCGTCCCCTCAACAAAAAGGAATAAAAGAAGCTCCAAAAACCAAATCGGTGCCCGACTGCACGCCCAAATCGTGCCCTGCCGCTTATTGTATACGCCCCGGAATCTTCATAGGTACACACGGCGTCGCATGAGTGGAGTTCGTTGTCACATTGCGTTTTTCGCACGGTTACGCGCTTGCCATTTCCGCATGCCACCGATACGCTGCTCCGCAAAATTCCGGTCCCGGTATACGAAACCACTGCAGTGACTGGTTCGCTCGTTGCGTAGCTTGTCTTGGAAAGTGTTAGTCTGCAGCTGCCAAAGGGCTGGGTACGAGTCGCAGCATGGGTTGATAAAGCGCTGATAAATAAAAGACCTATTCCTATCTGAATGGCCACTAGAAAAAGTAATGTTAGTCTATGATATCTCATACCTTTTTTCCATTATACCATTTTCTAAAAAACATCACTTGACACCGATGAACGATAGATAGTTTTTTGGAGTTATGACTTTATAGCGACCATTGCTATAGGTACTCACCCAATCTTTTGGTGCTACGGAGCGAGCTTTCGCGGACGACTTTATTTCATAACCAAATAACTTCCCGCTTCGCTCCTCCACTAAATCGATTTCTTGTCCATCATATGTACGCCAAAAATAACTTGCCCCGACCCGTTGGGTATACTCATTGTATTTCCATCGTTCCATAAGCACAAAATTTTCAAATAACGCTCCTAGGTCGTTTCGGCTCGAGATAGGGTTAAATTGAGCTATGAGTGCGTTACGAACGCCCATATCAAGAAAATAATATTTTGCCTTTTGATAGACTTCCTTTCTCAGATTACGACTTAAGCCGCCTAAGCGCTTCAACACAAATCCCTTTTCAAGAATATCAAGATACCGTCCGACTGTTTTTACATCCATCCGCACATGTGTTGCGATCTCATTCAAAGATACCTCGCTGCCAACTTGAAAAGCGAGCAATTTTAACATATCAAGTAGTTGTTTTGAACCCTTGATTCGCTCCATCGATAGCACGTCTTTCAAAAGGTAAGAGTTTACCAGCTCGGTAAGAATTCGTATCTTTTCTTTGCGACTTTTTGCTATGACAACTTCAGGATAACTTCCGAAAATCATAAACTCATCCATCCTTTGCTGTAACTCAAACGCATTATAGTGTTTGGCCAACTCTATTTGGGCAAAAGGGAATAAAGTAACGGTTTTTTTTCTTCCAGTGAGTGGCTCACCCACCTGTTGCGATAGGTCAAAAGACGATGACCCAGTCGCTATAATCGCTAATTGGGGTAAATGATCGACGAGAATCTTTAGCCCAGTACCAATATGTGGAATTTGTTGCGCCTCATCGATAGCGATTATGTCATATCCCTCCGCGTACTGTATTATCCGTGAAACGTCGCTCGATCCAAGGAGTTGCTGTAGTTCAATACTATCACCAGAATCTAGTTTATAAGTGAGCGTTGTATGTTTTAAATAATCGACAAGTAATGTTGTTTTGCCAGACCGTCGAGGCCCATAGATAATGAGCGCTTTTCCCTTTTGTATTAATTTTTCGATCGAATAGTATCGGTAAATCATGGATTTCGATTCCACATATTCTCATTAATTTATGGAGTCACACTCCACAAATTAATTATACTTATACCATTAGGTTGTGTCAAACGAAAATAGTTCAACATTTATGCTATACTGTAGAAAAGGTCGGACTATAATAATTCACCTGACGCATAATTCATCCATATAGATAACAATACTACCATTATGAAAGGAATTCACTTTGTAACGTTTATACTACTTGTCATCGGAGGACTAAACTGGCTCTTATTCGGTATATTCAACTGGGAACTCGGACAAAACCTTTTTGGCGGCATGGACAGTGGGCTTTCGACTGTAGTCTATGTACTCATCGGTCTTTCAGCGCTCTATGAGATCTTCACCCATAAGCAGACCTGCAAGTTGTGTGAGGGCATGGGGAAGGGTGGGAAGAAATAACGACAAAGATAGTAAAGTTTATTTGAACACTCGTCCCAAATCGCGCCAGCCTATCAACTCATGTTCCCCCACCTTCTGGGTAGTATCCCCGGCAAAAACAACTGTGCCGTGACTTCGTTTGTCGACATTGTTCCGCCAGTAATGAAACACCTTAGAGAAGCTAGTGCTAAATGGTGTACAATCGACTTCTACGAGATCTTCACGCACAAGCAGACTCCTCTTCCTACTGCCCGAAGCCTGCGGCCAGGCCGTTGTTGTAATCAATCATGACTTCATTTGCAGAACGAGAATAGTTATAAATCCGAATGTCATCTAATGAACCATTTAAGTAGGTGGTGTCGTCCGTACCAATTGTCAATGCAGTATTTGTAGAAGCAGGGGGAGCTGGTGACAGTGTTACCGTATTACCCAACTGTTTTCCGTTAACATAGAATGTCACAGTGGTAGTAGCAAGCGTAGCTTCAAAATGATTCCAAGTGGAGTTGGTTAATGAATAGGCGGTCGTTGAGGTTGCGGTGACTCCGTCAACGAGTAATGAAAGTTTACTAGTAAGTCCACTTCCTCCAAACGCAAGACCGTAGCCAGTCGAACCGGTATGTTTATGAGCAATCCACTGCGTGGTAGTGGTTGCGAAGTCAGACGATTTTACCCATGTGGAAACAGAAAGGTCTCCTTGTATATTGGTTGAACTCGAAGAGGTTGTCGTTGCATAATCATTTGTAGCAAATTGCAACGCTTTGCCGAATTTGCCGCTGACCCAGTTGGTGCCGTCGGTCGGGAAGTTGGTTAAGGTGCCGTCGTTGTTGTAGTCGGATTCGTCGTAAGCGGTGAGGCCCGCGCCTTCGTCAAACTTATACTGGGCCACGGGTTTAGCGCGGTTGTAGATTTGCATGATTTGTTTTTGGGAGAGGGCGTAATTAAAGGCGCGGACGTCATCAATCCGCCCGTCCCAGAAGTTGGTGCTATCGCTTTGGGCGCCAACGTAGAAACTGGCCGTGCTGGATAAATCTGCGCTACACGTACCGGTCGCGCCCGGCAGACCGTCAAGGTAGGTTGCGACGGTAGTTCCGGAACGGGCCACCACAAAATGGTGCCAAACATTGTCGTTAAAAGTTAACGTCGCGCCAGCGTCAACGTTACTGCAACTTGTGGCAGCAAAGTTTAAACTGCCATCCGTGGCGTCAGACAAAATCTCAAAACCGTTGCCGGTCGCGGCGCGCTTGGCTATGATATTATCGCCCTGGTTGTCAACATCAGCCAACGCCCAACCGGCAATACTAAAATCGCCGGTGCTAAAATCAAGCTCACCGCCGGCCGGGTCACCGGCATTGACATAATCATCCGTGCCGTCGAATTCCAAACACTTACCGACTTTGCAATCGCTAGCCCGGCGCCACGTCGGGCCGTTAAGCTGGCCGTCGTTGTTGTTGGCCAGCGTCGTTGAACTGGAAACACCTTTGTCTTTGGCCCGGCCGGAGAGGTAATGGCCATAAACTTCGCTGGCGGAAAGGGCGCGGTTGTAAAAGAGAACCTCGTCAATTATTCCGTCAAATTCGTTGTTATTCCATGCACTAGAAGCTAAACTATCGCCAATGCCGAAATTCTTCGTGCTTGTATCAGTAAGTCCTGATTGCGCATCCGTATCAGAAAGTTCTCCATTGACATATAGCTTAACATTTGAACCATCATAGGTACCAACGGCATGATACCACAGGCCTGAAGTTACCACCGGCCCTGTATTTGTAACGCCAGCGTCACTACTATTCTGAACGACGAAGTAAAGTTTGTCATCGGCGTTTAATGTGTATAAAACGAAAACTCTATCTGTGCCCACGCCAGAATCCCATTTGCCAACAATTGATCCAAAAGAGCCGCTGTCGGCATCTCTCTTAAACCATGCCTCAACACTAAATTGCGACAAGCCGTCTCCAAGGACAGCAATATCGCCCATATCCACATGTTGGCTTGTTCCACTAAAATCTAGTGCGGAGTTAGTGGCAATGGAGCTTTCGCCGGTGACGCCGTTAATATTCGTTCGCGACGCTCCAGTGATGGTGCCGGTATTGCCATTACCCGAGCAGTCAAGGGCGCTGCCCGAGGCCTCATTAAACTTCCAGCAACCCTTAAGCGTGCTGTCATTATTGTTTACACTCCCCGTATCAAAACTCCACCACCCCACCGGCGCGTTGCCGGAGTATTCAGGGGAGTCGCCAAGGCGTACGGCTAAGCCGTGGTTGTAGTCGTTGAGCACTTCGGCTGGGGTGCGGACATAGTTGTAGAGCTTAACGTCGTCCAGCTGACCGTCGTAGTAGCCGGTGGCAACGCGACCTAAGTCCAGGTTACTGGCGTTCACGCCGGTGGTATCGGTAATTTCCACATGATGCCAGTTGGTATCGGGAATGTTGGTCGCGACCTTAGCGTCAACATAAATTATGGTTGTGCCCGGGAAGCTGGTGGCGGTAATGTTACTACTAGCGTCCAGTTCAATTTGATCGGTCGCGTCAATGTCAATAATCTTCCGGGTGGTGGTGTCGTCGGGTTTGAGCCAGAAAGAGATGGATTTAATACCACTGCCCACGTTGCCGATGTCCACATAGCCGGTCGTGCCATTAAAGTCCAGGGCACCACCGAATTTACCGGCTGATACCCAACTGACGGTGCCGGCGGTTAGGCCGTCGTGGTTGTTGGTGCTTTCATCGTAAACCGCCGTGGTCGTGGCGTTAATCGGATCGTCAAAGGTCCAATAGGCGATGGGGTCAAGGGCGAATTCTTCGGTGGCATAAGCAACGAAAGTCGAGCTGTCTTTTTGGTTTAAGTATGAGGCGTTAACCCAAGAAACCGAGCGATTTGTACTAGATACACGAACTTCATCTAAAGAACCATTCCAGTAACGAGTTATTGATCCTGATGGATCAAAACTACCAATTGTCAACCTAGCCGAAGAATCAGTCAGTGAAGATGGGACTGTTCCACTAAATGTGCAAGTTTGATTACTGCCATCTATATACACCTTTAATTTATCAGCGTTGGTGGCCCCAGAACCGTCGTAGGCAATAGCCACATGGTGAGAACCAGTTGACCACGAGCTTGTCGGGGTCTGACAACCATTTGCGCCACTATCAGTAAGCGAGCTCGCAATAAAAACCATTAATTTTGTATTATCTGCGTTATCTGTTTGTAGAAGCCAAGTATCCTGAGTATTGTGGAGCCATTTTGTGGCCATTGCCTTACTTACGGCTAAACTTGTTTGATTAGCCCAAATTTCAACAGATAAGGCAGTTGTTTGACTCACAGTTGCCGAGTCGGGTATACCAATAAAATTACTGGAACCATTAAAACTTTGGCCGCCGTCTATTTGCGTTACTGCTGCCGTAGGGTAGGCGCCAGTGGTTGAATTAACCAAATTGTTCGTTGAATCGTTGTACGGATTAGTCGATTCCTCAAGATGTTGAACCATTTTATAGTTACTGTCCCACACGCCTTGAGCATTCTGGCCGTCGGTAGCCGAGGGGTTGCCGTAGTACATATAGATATATTCACCGGTTGAGGCCGCGGTGATGCTCGGCACCCTGACCCAGACATTACTGGTAGCCGCCTCGTTCCAGTTTTCAATTTCGTAATCCAGTTGTTGGCCGTTGGCGTCGGTGAAACGAATATCTTGACCGGCATCTTGGGTGTTGGCGTAAGTAACGCGAGAAGAGTTGAGCGCCACGAGCAAAGGAAAGTTGGTCAGCGTTTCAGTCGAGGCCGAGTTATTAATGGTCAGCTTCCGCCGATACTGCCAGCCGTCCAAGGCCCATACTTGTTGAGCGGCGCTGGTGGCCGTACCGGCGCCAAAGCTGGCCGCGCCAGCCACGGCCAGCGATTCGTTGTAGTCCTTAAGGATTTGGGCCGAGGTGAGGGCGTAGTCGTAGAGCTTGACGTCGTCCAAGGTGCCGGTGAAAAAAGTGCTGTTGTCCGAGCCAACACGTAAAGTCACCGCGCTGTTGTCAGCCGGGGGCGCGTTTGAAGCCGTAACATTGCCGCCCAACTGGCCGCCGTCAAGGTAGAATTTGGCCGTGGTACTAGTAAGCGTCACGCCAAAGTGATGCCAAGTGTTGTTGGTTAAGGAATAAGTGGTATCTGATTCGTAAGTGGTGCCGTCAATCTTTAAGGCCAGTTTGTTGGCGGTGACGCCAAAGCCGAAAGCGTAGCCGGCGGTAGAGCCGTTGTCTTTATGAATGATCCAAGAGTCAGTGGTCGTAGCAAAGTCCGTGGCTTTAACCCAAGCGCCGACACTTAAATCAGCTTGTAGGTTAATGGTGGCGTTGCTGGCCATGGTGGCTTGGTCGTTGTCGCCGGCAAAGACCGCCCCGCCGCCGATTTTGCCGGTCGTAAAGTGACCCGTGGCCGGAAAGCCGGTCATGGTTAAGTCATTGTTTTGACTAGTGCTATCCCCTAGGGTGAGGCCGTCTTTTTCGTCCAGACGCCAGTGGGCGATGGGGGCTACGCCTTTTTCTTCGGAGTTATAAGTCAGCATTGTGTCCACGCCGGATTTATACGACGCCTCAATCCACTCGGCCGAGCGAGCGGTATTGGAGATGCGGACTTCGTCCAGCGAACCATCGAAATATCCCGCGGGAGTTGTGTATGGCCAACGGCCAATATTTAACTGTCTCGTGGAATCTCCCGAAGACAGGGTTCCTATGGTATTAGTACCAGTCTGTTGTACACCATCAATATAGAAAAAAACATTTGTGCCATTTCCCGATGCTACAATATAATGCCAATTATTATCTGTAACCGCATTACTTGCGGTTTTAGAGTTTATAACAACACCGCCACCCCTTACTATCACCATTTCTACTAATTTAGTGCCGGCGGTATTGTTCCAAACAAAGAAAAATCCTTTTTCGGCCGAAGTCGGCGTATTTGAAAAGTATGACGTCTCTTGCGTTGCAGTATTGTTAGTAAGTTTCGCCCATATTTCGTTAGTAAAAACCCCGGTATTTTGAATGAACGAAAAACTCGAAACAGCGCCCACACTATTGATATATTGACTCGAAGCACTTGCAAACGCGGCGGCTCCATTAATTTGACCAGTTGTAGCTGTGGGGTTATTTGCCCCCCCAGGCAAAGTGCCGTGGTTGGCATTGCTGGTCGAGTCATTGGCCGTGAGCGTGGTGCCGTTTGGTAAGTGTTGCACCATTTTGTAATTACTATTCCATACGCCTTGGGCATTTTGGGCGTCGCCAGCTGAAGGGTTACCGTAGTAAACATAAATATACTCACCGATACTGGCGGCGGTGATTGAGGGTATTTTGACCCAAACATTACTGGTGCCCGCCTCATTCCAGTTTTCAATTTCATGGTCCAAGAGTTGGCCGTTAGCGTCGGTAAAACGCAAATCTTGACCGGCATCTTGGGTGTTGGCGTAAGTAACGCGAGAAGAGTTGAGCGGCACGAGCAAAGGAAAGTTGGTCAGCGTTTCAGTCGAAGCCGAGTTATTAATGGTCAGCTTCCGCCGATACTGCCAGCCGTCGAGCCATTCGGCCTCGGCCGTGTTGGTAAAATGCACCAAGAGCCCGGCCAAGGTGACCACAATAGTCAGGCCGGAGATGATTTGGAGGGATTTGAATTTTATTTTTTTAGTTGACACAATAAGGACTCTTGGTATAATTGAATTACTGAAACCTCGGCGAAGGCCTGCCCTCTTGGCAGAGATTGGTCCTTACGGACTAGCCGGGGTTTTTATATTACTCAAACATTTTTTAACCAAACCCCTACTTAATAAATCTTTCTCATCACGGCCCCCAAGGCAGGCCTGACGGATACAACCTGCCCACATGTCGGCCAGACGAATTAATGGTTCGGCTTCATCGCGAACACTTTTGATAAAATTCACCCTTAGACCTTTTATTCTTAGGGCATTTGTTAATTCTTGGGCCTTTTTCTTATCAATGCCATCAATGTATATGGTACTTCGGTAGTTAGATTGGGCCTTAGTTAATATAGCCTTCTCTAATACTTCCAACATGGGAAAGAAAAACGGCAAAGGTTTTGGATACTCGCCATAAAAAACTTCACCTTGACCCATTTTAGCATCCAGCACTTGATTTAAGTAGCCCAACCGCCGCTCCGGTTTCGACTTATGCCATTTGCGCCGACCGGTTTTGGCCAATTTCTCAATGACCAAAAGCTTAGATCTGAAAATAGCTAATTCGGAGTCAGTCACCACGGCCACCACAATAAAAACCGGCGATTTATAGTCCTGTCCTGATTCGTCCAAAAAAGCATAAAGTTTTTGAGTTTGAGGTTTTTTGTTCATATCTTGGTAAAATGCACGAAAAGCCCGGCCAAGGTGACCACAATGGTCAGGCCGGAGATGAGTTGGACGGATTTGAATTTGATTTTTTGTATTGACACAATTTGCAAATTTGCTATACTTTTCATATTCTCCACCGACTCAAGGCCCCATGGGTACAGGTCGGGGAGTTTTTATTTTAGAATCCTATTAATATTTGTTCCCCGGAACTGATCAGCTTATAGTAACTATCGTCCCCATTTTCGTATTTTCTATAAATACAGCCGGCCACCAAGTCGGCAATTTGAATCATGGCTTCGCCGCGTGATCGTTTTTGAACTATTTTGCTTATTACTGAACGACTAACCGATCTCTTAATTCTAGCATTAAATTCGGTTTTGTGAATTTTGGCGACCGATTCATCAAGAATTAAAGTCGTCCGATTTAAGGGTGGGTTGTTATCATACAACAACCGCTTGATAACTTCGGCATATAATGATTTGGACGTGAAGCGAGAATTGCTCCGAAGGATTTGATTTTTGTCCACTATAACCGCCTTGTATCGGAGCGGCATTCTGGCAATAATTTTTAATACTTCTATTTTAAAATTATTGCGACATCGAGAAAATTTCAACTCATAATCACGGATAAGGCCTAATTTTATCTTCGCTAAATCAAGCGTACGGCTAACTTTTTGCGCATCAAATGAATCGGACGCGCCGTATACAGCCGCAACAACAAAAAATTTCGTCGAGCCGGCCTCAAGCTTGAAGCCCGGGTCGCCCGATTCGTCTATCCAGAGTTTTGTTATTTTTTGAGTCATTGTAAATTTATTTCGAACTTTCAGAATTAGCCAGTAACGGTGCAATAAAATGCACGAAAAGCCCGGCCAGAGTGACCACAATGGTCAGGCCGGAGATGATTTGAAGAGATTTGAATTTAAGACGTTGGCTTGACATGAGAATACTGTTTGTTATACTTGAACTACTAATTCCTCTGGATGGGTGCTCGCACCGGTTCAGAGGAATTTTTTAATTTTATGGATCACCATTTTCTTGGCCTCGGCCCAATGCAAATTAACCTCGCTGACTATTTTACCAAAAATAAGTTCATAATACTGCCGATCTTTTCCGGTATGAGCCCATAAAGCACTACCGGCGACCATATCAGCCACGTTCACGCTAGGTATGGTTTGACTGTCAGCATGTTCAATCTGAATTTTCTTGCCGAGTAGAGTTAATAAAATTGTATCAAACTTATCCCGCTCTGTCTGGCTTTGAAAATGGCGGTCAAAGACGACTTTCTCAACATTGTCAGTATACCCAAGAACTTCGTTGAGTAAAATATAGGCCAGTAAAGAAAAATTTAGCGGCGTGTCCGGAATTTTTTGACCGGGCTTGTTGACAACCAAAACAAAAATGCTGACCGGTAAGTCAGCTAGAGCTTTAAGATAGTATTTCTTGGTCCGTTGACCAGCGGAATAAAATTTAATTTCGGAGTTGTCGGGCCTATCACCAGATCTCTTAATAATTCTATGGACTTTCTTTAATAGCTTTTCAAATTGATCAAGAGAGCCGGTGCCCACGGCCGCCAGAACCACAACCTTGTCGTTAGGGTCGGGCAGTGTCCCGGATTCGTCAATCAAAATGGTGACTTTTTTTCTCATAACTTAACAACCATGATTACCAATTACTTAATTCCCGCTCCAGTAAAATGAACAAACAGCCCGGCTAAAGTGACCACAATGGTCAGGCCGGAGATGAGTTGGACGGATTTGAATTTGATGCGCTGGCTTGACATAGAGATAGTAAACTACTATTTTGGGCTACAAATTAATCACCGGCTGTGGTTGTCGCATTGCTATGTTTGTCCTCGGCAACGATCTGAGCGTCTCCGGTGGCAGAGAAGACCGGCGGCGAGATCACCCCATCAATCACGTTGCTACTGCTTGTTGTATTATCACTGGTACCAATGTTGAGCGTTGTTGTAGCCTCGGTTTCGGTTAGAGGTAGGTGCTCCGTTATTACCGGCTCTATACTAGCTATTGGCGAGCTCGTCGCCTGCTCGTTTGCTCCAGTTGTTTCCGATGGATTTGGCTGATTTTCATCACCCGCTTGTGGATCCCCCTGTTCCTGTTCCTGCTGCGGTGATCCCATTACTCCGGAATTTTCATTTTCTTGAACTTGTACGATGAGGTAATCAAATGGCACATCGGCAACTACCGGATCAACAGTTTGCACTGAAAATTCGGCATCTTTTTGTTCGGCAATCCACCATACTCCAGTCCGTCCTTTCATGGTAATGAAAATTTTTGAATTAGTCCCTATTGCAGGATTTTGAATGGTAACACTGTTTGTTTGAGCAAGGATAACGCCCTTGCCAATTACTGAACCCGTCTGGTCGGTTCCCTCGGCTAGTGTTAATTCCCTGGTTGTGATCCTGCCAATAACCAGGTTCCAACGCTCATTAAATACATCCAGTAAGCTGGCGAGCCAACTTACACGAGTCTCAACAAACTCCGGTGAAGACGTTGCCTTAGAGGAACTGGTAGTCGCTACCTGGCCGTTCGCATCAAGCGCCAGCGCCGCACCCGGATAATATCCAACATTTACAAATACAAGGATTGAGGCGTCTGTTGAACTCGCATTATACGGCTCAAGCGCGTAGCCTACGATCTGTCCTGACTCTGTCGCTTTCATACTAATTCCCGGTTGGCTTGATGAGGTAATTGGATCTCCGGTTGTAATTGCGCCATTTGCAGTGTTGACCTTTGTTGGCACTTTACCTGATAAAGCGACGGGGATCTCAAATCCATCATGTCGATTACCCCCGAGTAAAACGCCGGGAGCGCTGGAGATAATGCCAACCAATCGGCTATCATATGCACCACCACTCTTCTTCACATTCCCGTTATTATCCTGATCAAGACTGATAATATCGCCAGCAACAAGCGTTGTGTCAGTGGAGGGATAATTTTCTGCAAAGTCCTCCTGGGAAATAGAAGTTGAACTTGCATAGAGCGTGCCCGGAGTGTATGAACTGACGCTGGAACAAGGTCCCCCGTCAATACCATTATCAAGACAGATATACCCTTTTGGCAATATAAGGTTGTCGTTTGAACGTATCACAATATCGCCGGAGCCAGAAGCGCCCAGAACAAGATCTTCATTATGGTTCGGGTCCCCGGCAGTAATATACAAAGGTCCGGCTGACTTAATATTGGCTGATTCGATATTCGTAAATAATAAGTCATAGGCAATACCAGTGTCGCCTGCCGCAATCACAGAAAATGGTATGGAGCTCGTAATCACCGGGTCTCCAACGGTAAGAACGCTCGAGGAATTTACCTGGAATCTCGCCGCATAGCCAGTAGCGCTCGTGTTATTAATATCAAGCCCATAAGCACCGGCAGAACTCACATCAAGATCAAGCTGATTATTCACATCAAGTAAGTCACTGATGATAAAGTCGCCAGCGGTATCAATAGTGAGATTGCCCGTGCCTGTTTTTATCGTCGCAGCATCGACATCGATCCAAAATGGCGCGCTGCCAGTAGTCGAAGCGCCAATAACAAGATCGTCGGTCGTTGCGGTGAGATAAGTAAACGTTCCCCCGTCAGTAAATTTACTCCCCCCACACCCTGTACATGTACCAGTGATACTCAAATGTTGAAGTGTTGTGGTACCGGTCGGAATGTGAAGAGCTGTTGCGGGAGTTGTCGTTCCAATACCTACTCGATTCGTCACTGCATCAACGAACAAAGTATTGGTATCAACCGTAAGATTC
>Ga0075983_111_pt1 | contig 22281 bp, 18 predicted proteins | sample RifGroA2_FD_68059 | JGI IMG/M metagenome (GOLD analysis project Ga0075983, IMG submission 68059) | Parcubacteria bacterium GW2011_GWA2_47_8 | reverse complement strand
CGAAGCCAACGGCAATGACACTGAACGACACCGCATTGAGCAGGATATTGCGGCGCTGTTTCACTAATGCAGCTAACACACTATATTGCAATGTCAGTACGCACAAAAAAGACGAGAACTATAAAGCGTATAAAAGCCAAGAAGTCAATTGCGTCGAACGTATCACGGAACAAAAAATCACGGACGAAGCAACGACAATCGAGGTCTATTGCAAGCGCACGGATTACCACGCAGGATCACGAACATGTTCAGGCGCTTGTGAAGCGCGGGCGTAACCGTGGTTTTGTGACGTTTGACGAGATTATTACCGCATTTCCGTCCATCGAACTCAAGATTGCATTATTGGAAGAATTATATGACGCGTTGTCCGGCGCCAATGTTGAAGTAATAGAGCGGCCATCAAGTTTCTCGGTCGTGCTACCAGAGTCAACAAAAAAGGAGGCGCCCGTTGCGAAAGACGGCCGAAAGCGACGAAAAACAAGCACAACGGTGAGCATGTCGGAACTGCCGCTGGATTCGGTACAAATGTATTTACATGAGATTGGTCGGGTGCAGCTATTAAGCCGCAAGGAGGAGATCGATTTAGCCAAGCGGATAGAACGCAACGATCAACAAGCAAAGCAGCAGCTTATTGGTGCAAACTTACGCCTTGTGGTGTCGATTGCCAAGCGGTACGCGTACCGAACGCCAAATTTAACGTTGCTAGACTTGATCCAAGAGGGGAACCTCGGCTTGTTTCGCGCCGCAGAGAAATTTGACTACAAAAAAGGGTACAAATTTTCGACCTATGCGACGTGGTGGATTCGCCAGGCAATCACCCGCGCAATAGCTGATCAGTCCCGCACCATCCGCATTCCGGTGCACATGGTTGAAACCATTTCGAAATATATGCAGATCAAGCGGCGTTTGGCGCAGATTCTTGGACGACCCGCATTAGTCGAGGAGGTTGCAGCAGAGATGGAGATGGACATCGATAAAGTCGAGCAGGTGAAACGAATTTCGCAAAAGACCATTTCACTTGAAACGCCAGTCGGCGAGGATGACGATGAAGAGTCAACGCTCGCACAATTTATTGAGGACGAAAAATCACTGTCGCCGGATCGGCTTACGGCGCGGAAGTTTCTAAAGGCACATATTATCGAAATTTTGCACACACTACGACCGCGCGAGAAAAAGATTCTTGAAATGCGGTTCGGGCTCGAAGACGGCGAGACCCATACACTCGAAGAAGTGGGAAAGAAATTTGGCGTTACCCGCGAGCGCATTCGTCAAATCGAAGCGAAAGCCCTTCAAAAAATTCGCGAATCAGAACACGCGGAGAAGTTGAGAGGGTATTAAGTTTTTAATTATTTAGCATGGGGAGAGGCTCAGAGCGGAAAAGACAAGCCGAACAAACAGCGCGCGAGGGGCGTACTGGAATCGCCGATGACGAGATGTCGATGGCCGAGCACGAAACTCAACTGGAAGGGCAGAAACAGCAGGTGCAAAAAGAGGACGGTGCTGCAATCGAAGAGGTCTATCGAGGAATACATAAAGATAATTATCAGCGTCTCATCAGTCAAGAAAAAACTAAAAAGGGTCTTACCCATCTTCGTGATTGGGAACTGTGGAGGAAGAATGTTCGTTCGAATGAGACGAGCAAAGACCAGGCCAAAGAAAATATTACTGGCGGAGACGGAGGTCAAGAAATATCCACTGATACTACTAATAAACCACCGGCTGCATCACATGAAACTAGTAGTGGTGTTATCACCGATGAGGTACAAGATTCGTTAAGTGCGGGTAAAACCGAAGAGGAAAAGCAGCGCGATGCCACTATGGCGCATGAAAAGAAAGAGCAAGAGGATTTCATTAGCGCCATGGAAGACCGTAAAGAATCGGTGGATCAACAATTTCGTACAGACCCTGCGAGATACGCGCAAGAATTGCGAGAGTTTGATCAAGCACAACAAAAGAAAATCGAAGAGAAGCGACAGGAAGTACTAAAAATATTCGAGGACGAAGAACCCCACGTGGGTTTTGCCCCTGGTTATCAGACAGAAATGATGAAGGAGCGCTATCGAAAGCAATACGGCGAGGAGCCACCAGCCACAGCCGAGGAATTTAAGCAGAAATTCGGTTCGGAGCTACCAAACCAGCCAACGCCGCAGGAGACGACTCTTGAGCCTACCCCAACGCCTTCTCCCGAAACTCCCGCGCAGCGGCGCGAGGACGTTGTTCGCAGTATTGCATGGATTAAAAAATTAGGGCTGTCAGCAAAGAGCACGCTCCGCCAAGATTGGGGTGCGTTTCGAGGAGTTGATAGGGGCGCAACGTTCACCGAGGCGGAACTTGCCACAGCGAAAACCGAATATGATCGGTTGTTTGGAAATGCGCCTCGTCCGAAAGAGAAGATACCATGGTGGAATGTTAAAAAATGGTTTGATATATTCAAGGAATCGACTAGGACGAAGAGAGAGAAGCAGCATGCTGAGCAAATGGGAAAGGTGCTAAGCGGTTATGGAGTTATAGACAAAGAACGAAAGCGAATACATGATCCCAATAGAGAAATTAAGCACAAGGGCTTATTTGAGCCTGATCAAGTGCTTGCTGGACAGAGGCGGTCAGAAGCGCCAACGAATAAGCCGAAACAACCGGATAGCCCCAATACCAACCCAACACCGGAAACCCAAGAGCAGCCGGAGCAACCGAAACAGCCATTGCCTGCGATTAATCCTGCTCTGCTTGAGCGACTGACGAGTTATCTTAATGCAAATCGTCCAGCGACTGGCAGCCCGGAGCCAAAGACTGAAATACAAGGCACTGAAATGCGAACGTCGATGGAAACAATTATTTCCAGAGCAGATGCGTTATTCAAAAAGCTTGATTCTGAAAATACTGTGTGGGCCCAGCTTCAGGAGTATATCAAGCAAATGAGCGCAAAATCACCCGGTGAACCAGCGCGTGTTGAAGAGTGGACGACCGGAACACATATTGCAATCGCACCAGTCGAAGGACACGATGTGATCAGAATACCGTCGAAGCTGTATACGCTATACCAGCAATTCAATGCGGCGAAACGAGTCCGTGAGCTCCTAGAGACCGGCACTATCGATGTCGACAATAATGGCTTTGAACAAGACATAGGCTCGTTGCTTTCGTTACTCGAGCAAGCTAATGCAAGTAATGCATAAAATCTCTGTCGCACTAATCGCTGCCATATATAGTTTGTTTGGTGGCATTGCTCATGCCATCACCATTGACTCTCTAGATTCCAGCAGCACGAACGCGGCTCCTGCTGGTGACGTTATTATCTCGCCACTGCGCTGGGTCGAAACCGTAAGCCCGGGGGATCGCATCACCCGCGCATTTCAGATTGGCAACAGGACGTCCAATCCGATGATATTCGAGCTTTCTACCGAAGATATGGTGGGGACACGCGATCTTGAAGACCCAGGCCGTGGTGTCGGTTGTTCTGCAAGTGCCACGTGATGCGAAACCCGGTGGGCACTATGCCGCGCTATTTGCTTCAGGGCAGGCGATCACGGACAAAGGTACCGGCAGTATATCGGACCCAGCTTCCGGCGTAGATATTCGGACACGCCTCGGGGTATTACTTCTCGCCAATGTGCGAGCATCTGATAACGATACCGGATTTACGGACACCATACAGCCGTCAGGTCGGATCGTCTCGTTTTCATCATCTCGCCGAGTGTATAGCGACACCACAATCCCTCTATCTATCGTTGTCGAAAACACAGGGCAAACGCACCTCACCGCAAACACCACCGTTACAATAACGAATCTTTCTGGTAAAATAGTAGGGAGGATGCAATCAAGTGATTGGCATGTATTGCCTGATAGTGTTCGGGAAAAGCGCTTTACGTGGTCGCGCTCTGTGTTATTTGGGAAGTATTATGCAGTCGCCGAAGTGGCGTTTGCCGGCAAGATCATCACCGCTTCAACCACATTCTGGGTTATACCCATGAATATTGTCGTTGCAGTTATCATCGCGATCGCGCTGTTTTGGTTTATGTGGTGGTTGCGGCAATGGCGCGCAAAGTATCCGACGTAATTCCATTCAATGTTACCGAACGATCATTCTCGATTTGTATATATAGGAGTAGTAACGCTGGCAATTATAGCGGGTGCGTTGCTCGCGCATATAGTCTATGGAGCGGTTGCCTCGTCAACCAACTACCGCATTGAACGGGACGTATTCAGTTCCGGTGGCGTTGGAAACTCGACAACCAGCAATTACATCGTCAATTTTACCGTCGGGGAGCAAGGTAGTGGTCGGGCCACAACCACAAGCTATATTTTAAATGCCGGATTTCAACAGCTCGATGGCTCGTTTTTGAGCATTACGTCCCCAAGCGATGTTTCTCTCGGCAGCATCGCCAATACCGGCACTGCGGCAACATCATCAGCATCATGGACCGTAACCACGAACAACTCGGCAGGGTATCAGATGGGAATCAGCGCTTCGACGGATCCGGTGCTTCGCTGTATCAGCACCTGCACGTACAGCGCCAGCGATGCAACCACCTATTTTCAAGATTTTAATAACGGGAGTACGAGTCCGATCTATACGTTTTCGCCAGCAGCGAGTGAATCACTATTTGGAGTTACTGTTTCCGGATCACACACCGTGCAAAAATTCAAAAATAATGGCGCGTCATGCAATCAATCGGGCGGCACTGCGAGCGGTACTGCGTGCTGGATCGGTTTGAGTACTACGACGCAGACGATTGCCCAATCCGCGTCTGCTACGCCGAGCGGCACAGCAACAACGGTATACGCTCGAGCACAAATCGGCAGTAGCCATTCACAAAGCGCAGGGTCATATCGGGCCGTTGTTACGATCACGGCAACCGCGTTATAAGCAGCATCATAAAATGTATATAGTATGAGGAGAGCGCTATATAACCATTCTGTTGGATACAAGGTATGTCTTTTGGCACTGGCTTTGTTTGTCGTGCTAACTCTCGTGCCAGTCATGGACGCACAAGCTGCTACGGACGGCGTAAACGTGAACTTAACAGTTACTTCGTCTAGCGGAGGCGGCACTACAACGCCAACAACCTCGAGTCCTGGCGGAGGGGGCGGTGGCAGTCAGTCGCCGTACCCAACGCTTTCTAATCCTGGCGACGGAACGCCGCCAACGGTCATCGATTTTACTATTACAGCGATAACGTCTGTCTCGGCCGAAGCGCATATCCTTACTGATGAAGTTGCAAATGTTTTGATTCGGTATGGTCTATCCGAGACGCTCGAGTTACCCACAAAAGCCAATTCAAACTTTACTCGTTCACACAACATATTATTAAGCGACCTAACGCCTGACACGCGCTATTACGTGCAAGCTCGAAGTGGCGACCCATATGGCAATATTGTTACAACCGCAATCAGTAGCTTTCGCACACTACCGCTAACCATAGCTGTTTCGCCGACACCAAACACCACTGCATTTCAGGCGAAACCAGAGGTAAATCATGTTGTGTTGGACTGGGATTTGCCTAGTGAACCATTTGATGCAGTTATAATCCGAAAGTCAACGGAGTCGTATCCAACAACGCCCGCCGCAGGCGAACCCGTTTTCGAGGGTATTGCAGCAACAACCGTGGATGACAACGTACAAACCGATACCGACTACTATTACACATTATTTATTCGTGACAGCGAGGGACGGTTTTCGTCTGGTGTTATTGCCTATGCCCGCGTATCGGAGAAACCGGGTGTTCAAAGCGATGGGCCTCTTGCCGTCGCACCCGGACGCACATCGCTTATCACCCCAGACAAACTCGACCTCGGCGTTTTAGTCGCGCTTGTAAATGGGCCATTATTGCTTAAGCCAGAACGTCGGAACGCGACTATTACTCGTGCAGACGACCAAGAGTTCATTGACCCTGCTCATCGCGTTGAGACCGAGCAGCAGTTAGCAATTACGGCGCATGCTCAATTTGATTTACTTATTAATACCGAGTCAATTCGCGCTGCGGTTGCTTCAGTGGTAGCTGTTTTCAATAATACGACGTATCTTCTCGCTTCACTCGACGGCGGGCTTCACTATAGTGCCTCGATAACAGCGCCAGGGTTGCGCGGTCGCTATCCCATGGAGGTAACCACTACGTTCGCAGATGGCTCGACCCTTACCAAAACAGTGGTCGTGCTTATTGATCCCTATGGATATGTGTATGAGCTAACGCCACAAGGCGAACAACGACTGCAAGATGCCACAGTAACACTGTATGTGTTTGATGTTTCAACGCAACAGTGGACTGTCTGGCCGGCGAGCATATATAACCAAGACAATCCCCAAGCAACCAAAGCAACGGGTGAGTTTGCGTTCTTCGTGCCGAAGGGTCGCTATTATCTTGAGGCGCAAAAGGTGGGATATATTTCAGCCCGCACAGCCGAGTTCGAGGTCATCGATGAAATAGTGAATGTTAATATCGAACTGAAGCCATTAGCGCAATTCACGGGACAACTTGGTTCTATACAAGTGAATGTTATTGGGCTGTGGATTGGGTTGGGGATTATTGCGCTCGCGCTCGTGCTGTTATTTGTTGCAACAACAGTTCGTCGCCATACGCTTGAGCAGGAACGTCGTAATATCGCCTTTCGCCACTAACTATGCCAGGAAAAACAATAATCGCAACAAAAAATCTCAACGTAATCTATGATCAGGGCACTCCTGCGGAGTACCACGCGCTGAAAGATATCAATATTGAGATTTACCAGGGCGAGTACGTCATTTTTTTCGGGCCTTCCGGATCAGGCAAGTCAACGCTGTTATACGCGTTGGCAGGACTAGAGCGGCGCGTCATCGGACAGATCATCGTTGATGGCGACGAGATTTCGTCCATGTCCGATCATGAACTCGAGCGCTTTCACCGCGAAAAAGTCGGTATGGTGTTTCAGGCATATTATCTGATTCCATCGGTGACGATCGTCGATAATGTCGCGCTACCGCAAATTTTCGGTGGTGCGAGTTTACAAGAACGGCGCGAACGAGCGTTCAAACTACTCGAGCGGTTCAGCGTGGGGCAGCTGGCCGATCGGTTCCCCACATCGCTATCGGGCGGTCAGCAACAGCGCGTTGCCATTGCGCGCGCCCTCGTGAATAAGCCGCACATTTTATTAGCCGACGAGCCCGTGGGAAACCTCGATAGTAAGTCGCGCATTAACGTGATGGAGGTTTTCACCCAGCTCAATAAAGAAGACAATCAAACTATTGTGCTGGTCACGCACGAACCTGACCACCTGCAATTTGCCGACCGCATTTTTTATCTGAAAGACGGCGCGATAACACGAATAGTCGAACATAAACGGCGAATCATCCCGAAGCGCGGGCCTGGGATGGCGAGCGAGCTGCAGTCATTGCTTGGACGCATGCCGAATTTACCGGAGGACCAATTAAAGGCGCGCCTCTTGATGGACTATCTCCTAACGACACTTCGCGAATCAGAGTTGGCACGCATCGAGGAAGTGCTTTTGAAACGAATCAAGAACGAAATCACCGAGCCCGAGCTCGTGAAAACATTCGATGATTCATTCCGCGAAGGCGGTGTTGGGTTGCATTTCGCCACTGCCCGCAGCTTTAGCTCGAAAGTGACTGAAGTGCTTCATGAGGCGCAAATTTTAAGTAAGCCGTATAGCCAGGAACTGAAAGCCCGCTTTATTATCCACACGCTGCGCGAGCAGCTTCCGCAGTATTCGTTTCAGCTGAACGAAGACCAGACTGAATCGCTCATCGCCCTGCTCATAGCACGCATGGAGAAAAAAATTACTGCTGATGCGTTGTTTTTGGCGATGCAAGAGCCGGTCGCCAAGGCGGGCGTGGGCTTGAGCGGGCCGCGTGCTCGCAGTTATTCGCATTTGATTGAGGTGCTGATTGCCGAAAAGCCAGCTGCACCAAAAGTCGAAGATGTAAAGGCTGTGTTCAGCCCGCAAACCACGACGCAACTTCTATTGCCGTCGCCCCACCGCGAGCACCGCCTCTCACACGCAGAAATTGCTGGCGTTTCGCCTCTGTTGCTGCACTATTTCGCGAGCGAGCTATCGGAGCCACAATTATTACACGTTACAAAGCTGATAAAATTGTATCTCGAGGGTGATGTGGACGAAATCGCGACGCAACGCGCGATTGTCGAAGAAGTTCATACTGACCCAGCTCGCATTACGCAGTTTTTTAACCAGATGAAGGAGGTATTGTACTTGCAATTTTTGGCACAGATGTCGAATGTGCTCACAACGTATTTCGAAAAAGCCGGATCGGCCGTTGAGCAGGTTGTTATGAATACTATAAAACAATGGCTCGGGGGAACTCTGTCGGAGCAGGCAACGCAGCAACGTCTTACAGAACAGTCACAGGAAGACCATTGGCCGGTGACGTCAGACGAGATTCGAAAATTCATCGAGCACATGGCGCGCGTTCGAACCAGTGCTCGGGCCGTGCTATAACAGCGGCGTGTTTTAAGTGGTATACTGGTATTCGATGAATACACTATATGAAGTTTGTTGATTTAATACGGCTTTCGAGCCGCATGTTCAAATATCGCCTTACGAGAACGATCTTAACGATCGCAGGCGTGAGCGTTGCCATTGGCACCATATTATTCTTGGTTTCGCTCGGGTATGGCTTGCAGCGCACACTCTTGTCGCGGATCACCACGAGCGAGTCTTTATTAACTCTCGACGCCTCCTCGGATTCACAACAAATTATTCTAGACCAAAAAACAATCGATGGACTTCTGACCATCCCCGGCGTCGTTGCAATATCCCCGAAGATGGAACTACCGGGGCAGGTCTCAATTGGTGAGGGCGAGCTATCATCAGATATGTCTATAAGCTTAGTTCGCGACGACTTTTTCCAATTAAGCGGCATGAAAACTCTGACCGGCACTTTTTTTGATCAAAAAACTCCCGGGGTAGTTGTGTCGCAGGCTGTTGCTACGCTCTTTGGCCTCGATCAGGGTTCGATAATCGACCAGAAACTCGACATTTTACTATTCGCTCCAAGGCTGACGTCGGGGGAAGGCTTATTAGAAGATGTGCCGGAAATTGACCTTGTGCCGATTGGATCAGCGTTGCCGGTCATTGGCCTCATCGATGACGAAGCAAATCCCAAAATATTTATTTCCTTGGCCGTAATCGAGGGAAAAATTGCGCCAGTCTATCAGCTCGCAAAAATTAAGGTTGCCGCCACCGATCAATTGGAGGCCGTGCGTACGGCGCTTATTGATAAGGGTCTCACGGTATCAGCGCTGTCTGACCTTGTGGATCAGGCGAATAAGATATTTACGGCGTTTCAGGTAATTTTGGCTATCTTCGGTATTATTGCGTTGGTGGTTTCGGCAATTGGACTTTTTAATACCATGACCATTGCACTGCTTGAGCGGGTTTTCTATCGGGCGAGGCATTCAACTGGTTTATTAATATTTTGGCTTCGCGACTCGGGGGCGAGCCAGTGGACTTATTTTATCGCCCGTTGTGGTTTACGGTTACCATTATTGGATTTTCGACCATTGTCGGCATCATGACTGGCATATTTCCGGCGCGGCGGGCGGCAAAGATCAATCCCTTGAGTGCTATACGGTATAAATAGGGTACACCAGAGCACTTGTGGATAATTCGAATTTTGCCATTCCCATGACGTGTTTATGAAATTATGCTATACTAGGGCTATGAACGTAGTGAGGGAGTTGCCCATATTACTGGTTTTGTCGGTATCATTTTTCGGTTTACCTATTATTTTTATCGCTGCGCAGACAGCATCTCAAGAAGTCGCAATTGAGTCGCCGGAAAACCCTCCTGTCGTTACCGACACTACGCCACCATCAATTCCAACTGTTGAGTTTTTGACGCCTCGCGACGCATTCCCTCCGGTATTTCAGCTGCATAGCACTGACCAGGAGTCGGGAATCAGTCATTACGATATCCAACTCGAGAACGGGACCCGGTTTTCTGTAGCGCCGCCGGGCATTGTGCAAGCTGGCTTTGGACTCGATCCAGCAACGTACTTGATTCAACTGACTGCATGGGACAATGCGAATAATAGTTCGAACGGCAGTTTTAATATCAGCATTCCGGGCGCCCCAGCGCTTTCAATCTCGAATCCACCGCCGGCGGTAGCGTATGCCGACGACCTGGTTACTGTTGAGGGGGGAGGCATTCCAGGGGCGGAGGTTGTTATGCGGGTTACTCCCGACACCGGTAGCGACTTTAAGCGTACCGAGTTTCGTTTTCGGATAGACGAGAACGGCTCATTTTCAATTCCGTTACGGTATGAGTTGGCACCCGGTGCATATAACGTAACTTTTCAGCAGCGTGTTCAAGACGGCCGACTAAGCCCCCGCGAGGGACCCTTTCCAATAACAATTCGACCTTACGCGGATATAGGTGTTGCGCGTATCAATCCGTCGTTACTGCCATATCTACTTGGTTTAGGGCTTATTGGTACCATTGGATTTATGTTCACGTTGATCATGGTCTTGACCATGACCCACAAAAAATCACACCTAAATCAAAAAATCATTAATGAATTACAGGCGTAAAGGAACAATTATGCGAGGGAAGATCGGGCATTTGATTACATTACTATTGATTATTATAGTAGCAGTCAGTATTTTTTTCATTAGCCGCATGCCTGGCCAATCTATTACGTCAACGTGGACTCAAAACAATTGGTCGGAGGGCGTGACGACCGCTGGGATGGGAGTACCGTACCAACGGGTTGGACTGAGGTGGGAAATGCTTTACCATATTTAGATAAATTTTTGAAAGTAGGAACAACGCCAGGGGCGACTATCGGAGGTAGCGCTTCTCATAATCATTCGATTAGTTTAGGAGGCGGAGGTGTTGCAAGTACATCTGAAACGTTAATGGCGAGATATAAGAATATGATGGCGCCCCCCGGCCACACCCACTCCTTTCCGAGTAGTGGATCATCGGCCTCTACAGTTTCACCACCTTATAGGACACTAAGGTTGTTAAAACGAACTGGGGGAACAACGCTAAATTTGCCTGCTCAAGCAATTGTATTTTTTGCAACAAACTCGGGAATACCTTCAACGTGGACTTCCTATACAGATCAAAGTAATTACTTTATACGCATTTCTGGAAACGCTAATTCTATATCTTTAAATTCAAACCATAATCATTCAGCGACGGCTAACGATAGCAACATTAACGGTGGTAAATGGGAAGCTTATTATGGTCAATATGCTGGATGCCGATCTATCGCTAGTCACGGCCACTCAATTAACGGAACCTCTGGTGATGCGGATTATATTCCTCTATTTGTTGCCTTTCCACTATACAAAGCAGCAATAAACACAGAGATTCCGGCAAATATGATTGGCCTATTTGATTCCACTCCCTCGAGTCAATGGAATACCATCACAACTTCAACTGGTCGTTATCTTCGGGCTGAAAACACGGGGTCGTCGAGCCTTCCGGTACAAGGGGGATATCCAACTCATTCCCATGTCGGTTTTCTGTCAAGTACTGTACCAGCGCCGACGGTGTATAGTTGGTACTGTATTTCAAGTGGGTCGTATGGAGTTACCAATTCCCACAGCCACCAAGTCTATTTTAATGCAGCAAGTAATAATCCTTTGTCTGTCGAAGTTATCGCCGCTACACCGAGCTTCGACGGAACCTTAAAGCCGTTTGTCTCCTCTCCTTATAATACGACTGATCCTTGGGAGGTGGTGTATTCGTTGAATTGGACTGAGGACATAGATTTTATCGCGTCAGCGAAAGTAAGGATCCAGATCCGTTCTGCGCCATCTCAATCTGCACTCGCGACAGCCCAATGGATGGGTCCTGACGGCTCCTCTAATAGTTACTTTCAATATCCGAATATAAGTGGTTGCGAATTGGTAACCGGTAGTCAAACTCAAGTCTCATGTAATAATACCACTATCCCAGCTTCACTTAAAGATGGATCAGGCGATCAGTGGTTGCAGTATAAAGTTTTTTTGGGTTCGCATGGAGTAGTGAAAGAATTATCGATTTCGTACGTGATTAACACCGAACCCTCGATAACAAGCGTATCTTCGTCTCAAGACACTAACGGTGTCATTACAACTACTTTTGTGCTCTCTGACGCAGAGAGTGACAAAGTAAAGCCGCGCTTATTTTATGGATCGGGATTGACACTTTCAAGTTCCTTAAGCTCAGGAGCTACCCTGGCAAACATCACTGATGTCGATGCATTTATGAACGCCTTCCCGGGATCAGGGGCGATCTTAATCGACAATGAGATCATCACCTATACAAGTAAAACGGGAAATTCGTTTTCTGGTTTAAGTCGCGGTCAAGGAAATACCCTCGCCACTTCTCATGAAAACGGGGCAGTGATTCGAATATTAGCCGCAAACGCAGCATTCGCTGGTGCTATAGCGAGCTGCTCCGGTCAGAATACCTCGCTCGGCAGCACCTGTCTCACAACCACTAACTCCCCAGCCAGTAAAACAGTTACCTGGACGCCAACAATAGAGCTCTCTGGCGTTTTTTCGAGCACCTTTAACGTCCGTGTCTTCGTGAACGACGGTAATCTTGCAAAGCAGACCAACGCCGAAGCCGGTTCAGTCTCGAGTAATTTCACGTTCGACGTGAAAAAACCCACACTGAATTTCGAGGGTCTTGCGCCTCTTACCATTATGGATATTGATCACGCCGACTTGAATTGCGAGGGCGCGAGCGCCAACCTCGCCACATGCAAAAAAACGAACAGTAATAGTGTCAGAATACTCACGTCGGCGACCGACGACACCGCTCTCTTGATGAACATCTCGACCAACGGTACATTCCCGAGCGCTTCATGGGTGTCATATAACCAAAATTCAACGTTGGCACTCCCGGGCAGCTGCAGCGTGTCAACGGGATGTTTGCAAACCGTTTACGTGCGGTTCAAGGATGCCAAGGGCAATGAAACCGCAACACAGTCTGATACCATCTCGCTTGATACCATAGCGCCACCGTCCCCGCAAAATCCTATCATCCAGGACATCTCTAACCCTGCGGAAGGCAATTTCAGACTGTATTTCAGTTGGGGCGTAATTAGCGACCCAGGGGACTTCCACCACTACAATATTCATCGTTCCACGCCAACAAATGCTAGTTATGTAAAACAGCAAGAGGTGCCGGATGTGAATAATCCGTCCGATATAGTCGGCGACGAAACGAAGAATTTTTACGTGCGGTGGAGAAGGCGAACCAACGGGCGATGTCACGCCACCAACTATTGCCAACGTGCAAAAGGGGACCTCGGGTATCTCAAACATTACTATAACGTGGGACACCCCCAACGAGCTCTCCGATTCAACGGTGTTGTATTCCCCCGACCCCTCATATGATTATGACTTGACACAAGGTGTGAGCAGCAATGTGGTCAACGGCCATTCAGTGACACTCATAGGCCTTATTCCTGATAAGCTGTATAATTTCAAGGTTCGTTCGACAGACTTGGCGGGCAATGACGCGTACGGTCCCAGCGATACATTCCAGACAGCCGCCCAGTCGTTGAATCCTCCTCAAATTTCCAATGTCCAGCACTCGAACGTGTCTGCAAACGGAGCCACTATTACTTGGACAACAAACGAACCGACGACTTCGGTTGTCGAGTATGGTCCTGGCAATTTGTCTCTGGTCGCGGGGTCGTTCGAAATGGACTATCCAACTCATACCGTGGAACTCAAAAATCTTGATGGCGGCAAAACATATCAATATCGGGTACGTGCCACCAATGCCGCGGGGATCGAGGCGCAGAGCAGCACGGCGACATTCTCGACACCCGCAGACACTTCGGACATTACCGAACCGGTAATCTCAAGTATCCAGGTTTCGAGCATTGGCGCGCGGCGCGCAACAATTACGTGGATCACCGACGAGCCCTCGACGTCCTTTGTTGAGTGGGGAACTGACAGCACGTATGGAAATGGAATCTATGGTAATGAGGTGATGACAATAAACGGACATAGTGTAATGCTGCCTGACGTACTTCCCCCGGGGCAACTCATCTATTTCCAGGTTCGGAGTGTAAATGCCGCGGGACTGGAGGGCAAAAAGGCCGGTACGCCATTTCCAACGCTTGCTGACACGCTTGACGCAACGCCACCAACGTTGCAGTCGGGACCGGAAATACTCGAAAAAACGGCAACAACTGCCACCATCCAATGGACCACGAACGAAAGCACTAACGGCTACGTGGGGTATTCCGTCAATGGGCAACTCCCCCTGTATGGGAGCGAGCAAGGGTCTCCGGTATTCGAGCAGACGCACACTATTCAGCTCGTAGGTCTCACGCCAGGAACCGCATATAAGTACTCGCTGAAGTTCCGCGATATTGCGGGGAATTTAGGCGAGTCGATAAACGCGGCGTATACCTTTGATACGCTCGGCGTCAGCACAAATCCCATCCAGATAAATGATGCCACTATTGCAGTGCCAGACGCCACATTGACGTACGATAGCGCCGTTGCTATCTGGGATACCGACCTACTGGGTGATTCGTTTGTTGAATATGGATTTAAGGGTCAGGGCCTTTCGAGCGGAAAGGGGTCATTTGATTTGACTGACGAGCATAGCGTCACACTTACTGGTCTGCTTTCCGAAGTTGACTATGAGTTCCGTGTGCATTCACGGGGATCCGACGGTGTGCTTGATTCTTCGGCGGTTTTGTATTTTACGACAAAAGAGGCGCCTGATCGGAAACCCCCCTCGATTTTTGATGTAAAAATCACCGCGGTAACTTCAAACGCAATTAGTCTCACCTGGCAAACGGACGAGCCAAGTATCGGACAAGTACAATATAGCAAGGACACGACGTATAATCAGAGTTCGCCGCTCGAGTCGATCTATGTGACGACTCCACACGGCGCCAATATCGGCGGACTTGAGGCGGGAAAAACGTATCACTATAGAGTCTATGCAAAAGACGCAGCCGGCAATGAATCAACAACGGCAGTGGACGGGGTATTTGCGACAGAACCGGAGACCTTGACCACTCCCACCGGTGAGCAGCTCACACAAAGCGCGCTCAATAATCTGGTTTCCCTTGAGACCATTGACTTTGACCCGCCCGGGATTTCCGAGGTCGTCGTATCCGGGGTAACGGCGAATACTGCGATTATCAGCTGGACTACAAATGAGGAGGGTGATTCAGTGGTCGAATATGGTACTACAACGGCTGCGTATACGAAAACCGAGGCCGCGCTTACTCTAGGCCTTAAACACGCGGTACCACTCCAGCGGCTCAATGCGTCATCAACCTACTATTTCCGTGTAAGCTCTGCGGATGCTGCTGGCAATCGAGGCCGTTCGGATGAATTTAACTTTACGACGTTGAAAGGCCAAAATTTGACCGAGGCGCCGGAGGGTGAGACGCTCGACGAGGAACTGATCCGAAAGCTCGAGGAATTACTCGGCGCCACTCCGGTGGCAGAAGGAGCCCCCGAGATCAGCAATATCGTTGTATCTTCGGTAACCGACAGCTCGGCGCTCATTAATTGGGAAACGAATAAGGTGGCCACGTCACAAGTGCACTATGGGTTTACTTCAACGTACGGTCTGAAAACCGATGAAAATCCTGATATGATACGTGACCACTGGGTGCAATTGAGTGGCCTCGAACCAGGCGTAACGTACCATTTCAAAGTAGTCTCGGGCGACGGTCAAGGCGCGTATGGGGAATCATCTGACCGCTCCTTTCAGACACTATTGATAGGCGACGCAAGTCTGCCGCCTATATTGACGACAGGCCCGAGTGTAACCGATATAACATCAAATTCGGCTGTTGTTATGTGGGTCACCGATAAGCCATCGATCAGCGTTGTCCAGTTTAAGCCGGCCCGATCGTTTTTGGTCAATTTAGTCACCAAAGCGACACAGGTTGGAGATTTCGAAAAATATACCCTCCAGCACCTAGTTGAACTCGCGAACTTACTTCCAGACACCTCTTATCGCTACCAGATATTCTCGCAAACAACGAATGGCTCGGCCTTTAAGTCCGAAGAAGATGTGTTCCGAACAAAGTCGGTATCAGAAATTTACGACGTGCGTATCGAGGGTATCACGTACAACTCGGCGAAGCTTACGTGGCGCACGGGACTACCAGCAACGACCGAAGTTGAATATGGAGAAACGACTAACTACGGCGAGTCAGTGCGCAAAATCGCATTCGATCGACAACACGAGACCACGCTTACCAATCTTACCCCCGATACGCTCTATCACTTTATCCTCCGCGGCACTGACGAAAAGGGAAATAGTATCTCCACAACTGATTTTACGTTCCAAACATTTGGCCTTCCGGTAATCGAAAATAAAAAGCTCATCGAAGTGAATGAGGAGACTATACGCATCGAGTGGCTTACTGATAAAGAAACGGACACGCTGGTGCTCATTACAGACGAGGGCGGAAACCAGCAGTCATTTGGATCTCCTGAACTTCGTACCGCCCACTCAGTAAATATCCCTGGCCTGCAAGGTGATAAGATTTACCAGTATCAGATTGTCGCCAAGGATCGTTTCGGCCAGGAATCATCGACACAGCTGTTTTCGTTTAAAACGGGCAAAGACGTCATCCCGCCGGTTATTTCGCAAGTTCGTACCGATGCAACGATTCGGCAAGATGGTGAATCGATCCAAGCATTTATCAGTTGGCTGACCGACGAGCCTGCGACGTCGCTCATTGTGTATCAGAACGGTCTCAATGAATTACCTGATGATATTACAAAAGCCAAGAGCGCCTCGGACGAGACATTGACGACAAACCACGTGATACTCGTTTCAGATTTTGAGCCTGGATCTGTTTACCGATTCAAAGTCATGAGTAGAGACAAAAACGGAAATAGCGCAGAATCACGAGACTTTACCATACTTGCGCCGAAAAAGACCGGATCGATAATCGATATTATTATTTCGAATCTTGAAGAGACCTTTGGCTTTCTTAAGCAATTGCAGCAGTAATAGTTGCAGCAGTAAACCTCCTCGCCACCTCTTCCCAATTCACCACATTCCACCAGGCCTTTATGTATTCGTCCCGTTTGTTTTGATAGGTGAGGTAATACGCATGTTCCCAGACGTCAATACCGAGGATTGGCGTTAATCCTTGCATCAGTGGACTGTCTTGATTTTGGGTAGATATCACTGATAAGGCGGGCGTGCTCCTTCCGGTAACCCCAGCTTGCGCCTTTGAATCCACCACAAGCCACGCCCATCCTGACCCGAATCGACCTATGCCAGCGTCAAATAGTGACAGTTTGAAGGCGTCGAATGTGCCGAACGCTGATGCAATTGCCTCCGCGAGTTCGCCAGTTGGCGCATTGTCAGCGATTTCTGTGCCAGTACCGACAGCCGGAGTAACTGGTCGCATGATAGTCCAAAATAATGAGTGATTCGCATGCCCACCACCGTGATTCATGACTGCTTGGCGGATTTTTTCGGGCACCGTGTCGACCTGCTGTAATAACGTCTCTATATCGAGCGCAGCCAACTCTGGATACCCCTCAAGTGCCGCATTGAGCTTCGTAATATATGCTTGATGGTGCTTCGAATGGTGAATTTCCATAGTGCGTGCATCCACATAGGGCTCCAGCGCATTATACTCATAGGGGAGCTTGGGTAATTCGTGCATGATTGCAAAAGTAATTAATTATGTGTATAGTATAGCAGGAATTATCACTCCATCAAATTTTGTGTTTAAGCGAAAATATGGCTGAACGAGATATGAGTGGTCAATACATCGCAGAAGCAACAACAAAAACATATAAAACGGCTCACCGCCTTCATTTTATCACTATCACCAAAGACGTAGAGGCCTTTATCGGGAAATCGCGGGTCGAAACTGGCACAGTGACCATACAAACACACCACACCACCGCCAGTTTGTGGGTCAATGAAGATGAAAAAAACTTAATTGGGCCGCACGACAAACTGGGCTATTGCCCTGATATTAAACGCGTATTGGATCGATTTGCAGAGCCCACGGAGGATTATGGCCATAACGATATCGCAGATGCGCGAAACCCGAACGGCAAGCGAAACACGCATCTCTGCGATCCAGATGAAAACGGCGTTATCAATGAATGTATTAACGCGCATGCGCACTGCCAGGGCCTTATATTGCAAAGCTCGGTTACGCTTATCATAGAGCGCGGCAAGCTGGTTAAGGGCCGATGGCAGGAAATCATGCTTATCGAGCTGGACCATGACCGCGAGCGCACTATAACGATGGTGGCACAAGGTGTACGCGCCTAATTGCGTCGCACGAGAATGCCCGTATCAGCGATCTGCAAGCATCAACACGCCATTATCCTCACGAACAAGCCCATCCCGAACAAGCGACGCGACAACCCGATCGCGTTGTTTTTTGTTGGTTGACTTGGGTGTGTTGGGTGTGCGTAGGTCCCTTTTCGCTATGATTCGCGGAAGCGAGTTTACGTCAAGCTGTAGACGTTTGAGCAGTGCTGATATAATGGCGCCGCGCAGTTGTCGATCAGAGCCAACAAATGAGGACTGTTTGGCGTAGTACTTGCTTTGTCGACTCGCATTTCCAAGCGTTTTTTTTACCATGGCGCCATAATCCATCAGTGCATAGTACCATTCCCGAGGCTGCGCTCGGTCGAGCACCTGTTCTAGTATGCGTGCAATATCTGTATCGCGAATGCCGCTTTGCTGGTCGTCGAAAAAGTGCGCAATCACTGCAGTGCGAATGTTTGTTTCAATAAAAACGAGCGGCTTGTTGTATGCAAAACACGTAATGGCAGCCGCAGTATAAGGGCCAATTCCCGGTAGGACATCGAGCTCGCTCACATCTCGCGGCACCACGCCGTTATATTCCGACATTATGCGACGTGTAGCCAGGAGCAAAAATCGCGCCCGCCGATTATACCCAAGCCCCTGCCACACAGCCAAAATCTCCGGCAGCCGCGCATTCGCAAGCAACTTGACTGTCGGAAACGCAGCTAAAAAGTCCTCATATTTCGATAGAACGCGCAGAATCTGAGTCTGTTGCAGCATAAACTCCGACACCAGAATCGCATACGGATCTCGTGTCAAGCGCCACGGCAAATCATGCCGACCGTGCGCGTGATAATACGAATAGACGCTCTGAATAAACGCCTCAATTTGAGGCTTTGTTGGCGCTTTCATTGGCAGCTGCAATCAACGCTGCGATTTGATCGTGAAGTCCCTGTGGCCCTTTTGTCGGGTCAAATAACTGGCCGTTGACGACAAATGTCGGTGTTGAGCTATAACCCAAGGAATTGGCTCGAGCCAGATGGGTGCCGATTTTGTCCTTGATAGTGCTGTCGTTAAAGTCAGTCTCGAACTTTACTGCGTCCAGATTTAATTCCACTGCGAGATCCTTGAACTGTTTGAATGGATTTTGCTGCGTTGACCACACGCTCTGTCGCTGATATAACAAATCACTCATCTCCCAGAACTTTCCCTGCCGTCCAGCAGCTTCAGCAGCCTGCATCGCAGTAATTGCATTTTTGTGACCCGGGATTAAGGGGAGATGGCGATATACATGCCGCAGCTCCTCACCAAATTCAGTCACAAAGCCATCAATAATCGGCGCATAGGTTGCGCATGCAGGGCATTGGTAATCCGCGTATTCAACAAGCGTTACTGTTGCGGCTTCGCTGCCACCCCTGACCCAGTCATCTGCCACAACTGTATTCAAATCCTTCTGTGGCTGATAGCCAAATTTGCTATCTCGTTCGCCGCCATTGTCGCGTACGAAAATCTGATAGCCAAACAACGCTACGATGACGATCACCCCGATCCAAAACAGCTGTTTGCCGCGTGTCGCCGATGGACCGGTGCTATGCGCCGTTGTCTGGCCTCGCGCTTCCATGCGTTCTTTCTTTTTCAGATCGTAAAGCTCCTTGGGGGATAGTTGTTTTACTGGTTCGCTTGGCGTTTCCGGCGATTCTGTTGGTGTTTGTAATTGGTCGTTCATATATAGCTGAAATATCAAAAATTATGCGACGATGCCTTATGCATATCACGTAAATGTATACTATCACACACTAGGAGCTCTGCAAGGGTGTGTGGCTAAGTCGACTGCAACTGTTCGCGTCCCCAGCGGAGGGAGCGCGCTAAAAAGACAACGTCGTCGAGGAGACGATTTACTGATTTTGTATATCGTTCGACCTCGCCTGCGGTCATGGCGCCGGTGGCGAAGAGCGTGTCGGCATTTGAAAAATACACTGTGTAGCCCGATACAGCCAATCCGAAAATACGCATGACAGGTAACAAACCCTCAATAACCCGCGCCCCGCCCATCGGGCCATCTGAAACGCCCATCAGCCCCACTGCCTTGTGATCATACTCGTCCAAGAGCATGTCTAGAGCCATCTTCAGCGATCCGGGATACCCACGATTGTATTCAGGTGTAACGATCAACAGTCCATCAGCCCGCAGCATCGCATCGCGCCACTGCGGGTTTTTATTCTTCATCGACCGTCCCTCGCTACCGCCAAAATCAAAATCGCGCACGTCAAAAAATTCTGCTGTAAGGTCGTTACGCTTAGATATTACTTCCAAGACAAATTTCGCCGCACATTCGCTGAGACGCCCCTCGCGCGTGGTACCGAGAAGTAGCGGAATGAATACAGGTTGTTTCGGAACGCCGCCCTTTATACGCATTGTCGTGAAAATATTTAGGAATGTGCCTCGAGCGCTGTAACTCGGACGCCGAGTGCGCGCATATCCCGCGAATCAGCTTTTTGGTTAAAACCATGGCGGATGTCGACAATGTCTGACGTAATAACGCGCAGCATCTGGCTGTGCTGATCCAGTATCGTCGAATGCACAGCCAGTATCGTTGAATGCTCCTGCAGTATAGTAGAATGTTCATCCAGTTTTGTCTTTATATCGCCATACTGTTCGGCAACAACCTGAACCTCGGAGCGAACTCCCTCAATAAGAACACCAAGATGCCCGACCTCTGTTTTCACACCGGCCATCTCGGTTTTCACAGCAGCTATCTCTGTTTTCACACCAAATATCTCTGTTTTTAGACCAACCACCTCCGTTTTGGTTTCGCGTAGCTCTCTTTTGATGTCCTGCACATCACTTTTGATACCCAAGATATCTTCCTTTGTGGCTGGCAATTGTTTTTCTTTGTCTGACATAATCATGATCTTAGTTCATTATAGCGGCCAAAAACCCAGCGTCAAATTTTTTGCCGCGTGCTTGTTCCCTCAACAAAACCTTGCATTTCGTATGCAAACACGTACAATGGAGTATAATTATTAATGCGTGTAACCGTAAAAAGTTGCAGCATTCGTAATTACACATATTCCGGGGTAGCTCAACGGTGGAGCGCTCGGCTGTTAACCGAAGGGTTGTGGGTTCGAGTCCCACCCCCGGAGTAGAGACTCCAGAAAACCGCTATGAGTGGCGGTTTTTCTGAATCGACAAATAGTGAACTTGCGTCACGTGATGATTTGTGCTTCACTGTCTTTACCTATCGAAAGGAGTGATATTCGTGAAAGAGAAAAAGCGTATGGTCGGAATTTTCGTTGAGCAAGTGATTGATGGGGTTTTGAGCAATCTTCAGGCAAAATACCGAGGCAAGGTTGTGAAACTTCAGCAACCCGCTCATGCGGAGGTTGCGGACAGCAGTGACTATGACAGGGTTGCAAAAGGCTTTATGGAGTATGAAAGCGTCACAGTGCTTCGAATTGGAGACAGCAATATCACATGGGTGATTGCCAAGGGGAAGGCATCAGGAACGTATGCGGTACGCCCTTTATATTGTATCCTTACGGCGATTCCCTTCGATGATCCCTCTCTTGCCAAGAACAACGCGCTGATCAGGCAAGCATTTATGGCAGCCACTTATTTCAAAAACTCCCTCGGCGTTGGGCTCGACGATGGCTCCTTTCAAACTCATCGAAAATCGCAGTTCGCTGTTCAGATGACGAAGCTGATGCAGAAGCAACTTCCGGACTATATCGCACAAGGAGTCGAGTATGACGATAAGGTGATTGACTGGACAAAACCGTTGGTAAGCAAGTCCATGCTGTTTAAGCCCACGTTTACCGCCTTTGTAACCGAGGCTGTTCAAAAAGTCCTCGAAACAAACAGCTAGTGCCAATGCCGCCACTCAAGAGATGATCGTTTGATTTTTTGAGAATATGAAAAGCAAAGGAGGACAGTGATGGTCAAACAAGCACAGGGCTTTACACGGAAACACCTCGAATCTCTGATGGGAGTCAAGCTTTTTCCGCAGAATCGTCTCTCACCTACGGAGCTACGCGTGATAAACACTATGAC
>Ga0075983_112_pt2 | contig 26806 bp, 32 predicted proteins | sample RifGroA2_FD_68059 | JGI IMG/M metagenome (GOLD analysis project Ga0075983, IMG submission 68059) | Parcubacteria bacterium GW2011_GWA2_47_8 | reverse complement strand
ATACTATCACAAAGAATATCAGCATACATCCTTTACCAAATATAATTTTCGATTTGTTGCCGGATATTTGCTTCTATGCGGGACCATTATTTTTAAATCAGGCAGAACCGAAAGGAGGAACTTACTCCGGCTTGGGTGTTGCCTCAAATATTTTTTATGCTTATATGGCAGGTGTTGGAGAACATGAAATCAAGTACACTTATAATGAATCAGCTTATGGCTGCACCGACTCAGTGATACAAACGATTGTTGTACTAACTGCTCCAAACAAACCGAATATAGCACAAATCGGAAAAAAATTGATAACGAATGAAAGCAGCGCTTACCAATGGTACGTAAACGGAGTAAAAATCGAGGGTGCGGTGAACCGGGACTTTACACCTGATTCATCGGGTTATTACGCTGTTAAAGTATTTGGAAATAACGGCTGTGAATCGCAAATGTCTGCACCATACTTTTTTGATATTACTGATGTTGCCGATGCTATTGGGCAAACTCAAAAATTGAGCATCTACCCCAATCCTACTAACGACCTCATCAACATTGAAAAAGAGCAGCTGGCCCTTTTTCGGCAACACCGCCATCACTCGAAACTTGTGATTCTTAATAGTGATATATTTCCCCAATGGATCAACATCGCCAAATAGCTCCTCCTTAACCTTTGCTCCAATAACCGCAACGCTTGCCCGATCGCTGATTTCTGCATCGCCAAAATATTCGCCCTGTTCCGGATATATGTTGAGCGTGTTGCCCATAAATTCCGCAGACCAGCCAAAAATCGTAGGGCTATAAGTCTCGCCACCGAAAGAAGCGCCGCCGGATACAAACACAACCGGCGCCATCGTTTCCAAATCAGGCACATTGCTTTTCTTAGATAACGCGACCAGATCACGCTTTTTGATCGAATCGGAAAATAATGTCTGCGCAATATCGGATGGGCCTGTTGGTTCTTGACCAGGACGAATTACGATCGTATCTGCTCCCAAACCCCCGATCTCCGTCAAAATCAACTTTTCCGCTCCAGACCCAATCGACACAATCAGCATTATGCCGGTAATGCCGATAACAATGCCTAAAATCGTCAATAGCGATCGGCTTTTACTCGCTTTGAGACCGTGAAATGCAGTTTTTACACTATATCGAATTTTCATATATTAATGGTGCTTGTCGCTTTCGATCTGGCCGTCTTTAATTTTGATCACGCGGTGTGCATATTTCGCAATGTTCACATCGTGCGTAACTAAAATGATCGTGTGCTTCAGCTTTTTATTTAATCCATCTAAAATTCCCATCACGTGCTCTCCCGATTTCGAATCCAGGTTGCCCGTTGGCTCATCGGCAAAAATCACTTCCGGATTATTTACCAAAGCCCGAGCAATCGCAGCCCGCTGACGCTCTCCGCCAGACAGCCGCGTCGGCTGATAATCAATGCGGTGTTCGAGTCCCACTGCCTGCAATGACTGAAACGCCACGTTATTCCATGTTTTTTCAGGGACCTTTGAATATGCCAGTGGAAGTTTCACGTTATCCATTACGCTAATACGCGAAAGCAAATTGAACGCCTGAAATACAAACCCCATTCTCTGGTTTCGGAACGCAGCTTGTGCTAGCTCGTCCATCTGCTCGACTGACTGGCCGTCAAAAAAATACGTTCCGCGGGTAATGTCATCGAGAAGTCCTAATATATGTAGCAGCGTTGATTTTCCCGATCCCGACGGACCCATAATCGCAACAAATTCCCCTTTTTCGATACCAAAGGTAATCCCCTTCAAAACTCGTGTGGCCACGCCATCGAATTCGAACGTTTTTTCCAGAGTTGCAACTTCAATTAAGGCCATAATAGCTCTACATGCTTCGGCCCCCCTCGTCTATAACCACCTGATCGCCTTCGTTGAGACCGGACACAATTTCGATATATCCATCCTGGCCCTTCAGCCCAGTTGTAACTTGCACTTCCGCTGTAACAGAAGTTTTCGTTCCTGTTCCGCCCCACACGCGCACAACTTTTTGGCCGTCTTTACTTACGATAGCGCGCTGTGGGATAGCCAAAATATCCTTTTTTTCAGCAGTCTTGATGTCGAGATTGGCAGTCATGCCTGATTTAACCCTATCATCGGTAGTAGCCAGTTGAAATATAGTTTCGTATGTAGGCACGCCTTCGATGATGGTTTCTGCCGGATGTATCCGTACCACTGTTGCCTCAAACGACTCGTCAAACCCAAATGCATCAAGCGTAAGATGTGCCGTATTTCCTACTGCAACTCTGGCAATATCCGCTTCGGGGACATTGGCGACAATCTCTAGATCTTGATTGGCAATGATCGAAACCACAACTTCGTTTGCAGAAACAATTTCTCCAATCTTTGCATCATTCCGTGTCACTACGCCATCAATAGGGGAGTACAATCGGGTCTTTTGCAGCCGCGCGTTCAACTCGGCAATTTTTCCAGCAGCATTTTGAACCTGTGCCCCCTGTATAGTAAGCTGCTCTGTAGTCGCCGGCGCTCGCTTCAAAAGCAACTCCTTTTCTGCTGCATTATATGCGCTCTGCGACTGATTCAGTTTCTCTGCAGCATTCTGTATAAAACTATCGTTCGCTGCTTTTTGCCCCGCAATTGCCTGTAACTTATTCGATACATTCGCCAGAGCCGTACTCACGGACACCTTTTCGCTCGCAAGGTCGCTTTTTTCTGTCGTTGACAACACATCTTTTATATTGACGGCGTCCAAAGCAATTGCAGTAAGCTCGAGTGCACTTTTTGTTTGCACAAGCAATCCCATTGTTCCATCTTGAGAAAAAGCCATGTTCGGAGCAGCGAGAGTTCTATACAATCCGCCGCTTAACATACCGATGCTTTCTGGCTGCCACCAATCAGCGTTTTCTACGCCAAAGAGGGCAAACACTGCCCTTCCCTTAGCTTCTGCAACAGCGGTATTATCTTGGTCTTTATAAGTAAAGTGATCGCCCTGGATTTGACTAATAGTAAGAAGCGCATTCTTGCCGACCGTAGCAGCCTTTGTTCCTTCTGATAGGCCACCGCTCAATGCGGTTTCCAAGTCTGCACTGGCCTTTGCGCTCACCCTTTCGACATTCGCCCGAGCATCGCTCAGTGCAATATCGGCATTTGAAAGATTTGTCTGGTCAACCGCTATCTCCTCCGGCCGAGCGCCTAACTGAAGCTCGAGTAATTTAGCCTTTTCGCCCGCCCATAAGCTCTGTGCCTGTGCGAGTTGCGCTTGTAGATCACTACTTGTCAGCGTAACCAGCACAGTGCCGGCCTTCACCATATCGCCGACACTAACGAATGATTGCTCCACCTTGCCACTTTGCTCAAATGCCAAGTCCATTTCATGAACTGACCGAACCCTCCCCGTTAAACTCACCAGCTCGACAATGTCGTGCTTCGTAACAGTAACGAGATCAAGTGCTTTATCTTGAGAACCGCTCCTATTGGCAATAGCGATAATACTGATAATAAGGACTGCAGCAACGACCATAGCCCACCGCTTCCAATGCTTTTTTATTCTGTGAATATCGGTTTTTTGCATACGTCTCAATTACGAGGTAGAGCGTTCATTCTAGCGTTTTTCTACGAAAAATCAATCTCTATTTCTCTCTCATCCCTCCTCCCCTCACGAAATTTCACTGTGTGTGCGCCTCGTGGCACCCGCGCCCCAACCCGTTCCGGCCATTCAATAGCAATAATACTTCGCGAGTCAGCTACAATATCATTGAAGTGGATCGCATCTAATTGTTCGCCGCCCTCCAGTCGATAGCAATCAATATGATAGAGCGACCCATTGAGTCCGGGAATGGGGTATCGCTGCATAATCGTAAATGTTGGGCTGGTCACTCGTGCGTCAATGCCTAGCCCCGATGCCAAGCCCTGCACAAACGTTGTTTTTCCAGCACCCAGATCGCCTTGCAACGCCAAAATCACCGGCCCTGTAACCGCGCCAGCTTGTATGTCCACCAGTAATTTCCGTCCCATCTCGGCGGCAATTTTTTTTGTTTCCTCGGCGTTACGGGTGCGTATATTCGTATTATTCTCAGCACGTTTCATAATATCATTCTAGTCCATATGATTGCTGGGCGCAAAAAAATCTTACAGCCGCGATCCTTGACAACCCCTATCGCCCCCAGTAGTCTATGCTGTTGGCAACGTTATTAGTAACCACGGCACAATCAATCCGCCCCCATGAAAGACTCCCTCATACAAGCAAATAAACTCATCTCACAAGCAACGAATATCCTCGTTGCTACTCCGAAAAATCCGAGCAATGATGCGCTTGCCGCAGCTCTCGGGCTCTACGATGTGCTGAATGAGCTTGGGAAAAAACCCCAACTAGTGGCTACCGGCGCATCCCCAGAAGCGCTCCAATTTTTACCCTCTTTCCAGAATATACAAACAACGCTCCGTACAACTGCCCAGCTCAAAATAACCCTAGACACAAAGAGAGCCCCGGTGCAATCAGTCACGTATGACATAGACGACAAAAACAACCTGCTCACATTTTCACTCGAAGTCGACCCACCAACAGACGCACCCCGAAGCGACGAGATTGTCGCCAACGCCGTTTCAACCGAGCTTATCCCGGGTACCATCGATCTCGTCATCACTGTCGGGGCAAACAACATCGAACAATTATCTGATATTCAGGCACAAAACAAACGCCTATTATACGACACGCCGCTCATTTCCATAGACAACAATCCGAATAATACCCAATTCGGCCAGGTTCATCTGCACAAAATTACAAGCGCATCGCTTGCTGAAATCGTCCTTTCGCTTATAACCGAATCAGCGCCACAGACGCTCACACCCCAAGCAGCCACTGCGCTTCTCGCTGGCATTATCACCTCGACGCGCAATTTCGAAAGCGCCCGCACGACTCCCGACTCGTTCCATGCGGCATCAGTGCTGCTGGAACATAAGGCAGACCAGCAGACAATTATCAAACACCTCTACCGAACCAAGTCGCTCCCACTCCTCAAGCTTTGGGGGCGAGCCCTTGGGCGTCTCGAGGCAAAACCCGAACTTGGGTTGGTACATACATTCGTCACGCCGGACGATTTTATCTCATCAGAAAGCTCGTCAAAGGACGTGCCTCAAGTTGTCGACGAAATCGCCAACTCGATCAAAAATGGAAATCTCGTATTACTGCTCTGGCAGCCCGAAACGACGCGTCGCGTGCGAGGCATTTTATACAACGGAGAAGAGCAGCTGCGCCGGCTCGCAAAACCGCTTGGAGGCGTGCTTAAAAACCAAAAACTCGTATTTCGCGTACAATTCCGAGATATTCAGGGCGCACAACAGCACATATTCGACCTATTAGCCAAGGAGCTCTAGAAGTAGTACAATACAGGCATACATCTATGCCAGGGAGATATTCCTTTGATACGGATTTTGAGCGTGGTGAATATATTGGCCAAGTCACCCGCGCGCAAGAGGAACGGCTAACGCAGGAGCGAGCGCTTGCGTTACATTTGCCGTACGTCAATCTGCGAACATCTCCCATCGATCTTGATAGCTTGATTCTCATTCCCGAGCAAGAATCGCGTCGGGCGAAACTTGCCATTATTCAAAATACCGGCAAAAAACTCCACGTCGGCGTGTTTGACCCTCGCCTCCTGGAAACCAAAAAAACCATTGACTCGCTCCACGCCCAGGGATACATCTTCAACGTTATGGTCGTATCCGAGAGCTCGCTCAATAAAGCGTGGGAATTTTATACTCTGTACAAAGCCCCACAGTTTGCAGTTGAAGGCATTTTTCACATTTCTCGCGACGCATGGGAAAAATTCAGTCGCAAAGCGCACTCGATCCAAGAAGTCGGTTCTGAAATCGAACGCCTCACAACCTCAACGTCAGAGCTCATGGCAGCGGTCTTTATTGGATCATTCAAGGCAAAATCAAGCGATATCCACCTTGACGCCTATGACACACATACAACATTGCGCTATCGCGTGGACGGCGTTTTACATGACATCGCACAACTCGATCCGATAGTGTATCACTACGTTGTGTCTCGTATAAAAATTCTCGCGGGCCTCAAGCTCAACCTCCACAACACCAATCAAGACGGCCGCTTTACGGTACGCATCGAAGACGTCAAAGATGTGCCGAAAAGTAACATCGACGTTCGTGTTTCCATTCTCCCCAGCGGCCACGGCGGTGAAACCATTGTCATGCGTTTGCTCGGCGTTAGCGTCGTAGACCTTATCCTCAAAGAAATGGGCATGCACCCGGAACAACTCCGCCGTATTAAAGCCGCACTCGACAAACCAAACGGGCTCATACTAACCACCGGCCCAACCGGTTCCGGTAAAACCACCACGCTCTACTCCGCGCTCAACGAAATCAACAGTCCGGAAATCAACATTATTACTATTGAAAACCCGATCGAGTATCAAATCCCCGGCATCACCCAAACCCAAGTCAACGACCGCGAAGGGTACACGTTCGAACAGGGACTCTCCGCAATCGTCCGCCAAGACCCCGACGTTATTCTCGTCGGCGAAATCCGCAGCACTGACTCGGCTAATATGGCAATCAACGCCGCTTTAACGGGTCACTTGGTGCTTTCGACATTACATACCAACGACGCCGCCGGTGCTGTGCCGCGTCTCCGCAACTTAAATGTCCAGCGCTCGCTTATTCCCGCCTCACTGTCGCTCATTATTGCGCAACGCCTCGTGCGCGAACTCTGCCCGAAATGCAAACAAGAATACGACGTGTCAGTCGACATGAAAGAGGCAATGGTAAAAGCGCTCGCGCTTGTGTCGCCGCGCGCCAAAGTCACGCCGCCAGAAAATTTCACCAAAGCATGGAAAGCAGTCGGGTGTGAAGACTGCTTTGGCACCGGTTACAAAGGCCAAACGGGTATTTTCGAAATGTTCCCCATGGACGACATGATCGAGCGGCTCATTCTCGAAGACGCCACCTCGTACGACATCCGCAAAACGGCGATGGAGCAGGGGATGGTAACGCTGTTGCAGCACGGCCTATTGAAAGTGCTCGACGGCACAACGTCCCTCGAAGAAATCCAGCGCGTAGCCGGCGATGCCCGCTACATCGAAGAGCTCTATGGTAAGGCAGTGTTGGCGCTTTTGTCCAGCACGCTCCGCATTCCGAAAGACATTATTGCCGCGCTCACCAAAGACAACCTCCGAAAATCATTTATCGAGCAGCGGCTTGCCGAGGCAGACCTCGACGAGTTGCTCCATTGGTCAATGGCTGCGGCGAAGCTCATGGATGCCAGCGATATCCACTTCGAGCCAGGCAAAGATAATTTCGAAGTTCGATTTCGCGTTGACGGCGTCTTGCAACCGATCGCGGAGGTACCGAAAAAACTTTATTTGCCATTGATCGCGGAAGTAAAAGAGTTGTCCGGTCTCAAGGTCGGCACCTATTCCGAGATCCAAGAAGGTCGTTTCGCGGTCGAGCTCGGTGATTCTACCTTTGATATCCGCACCTCTGTTATCCCCGGCGGCTACGGCGAAACCGCAGTGCTTCGTTTGCTCAACCCAAATATCGAATCTCTCAAGCTCGAAACGCTGGGCATGCATCCCAAAATACTCGCGCAATTAATGAAGGAACTTCGAAAACCCAACGGTATGCTCCTCAACACCGGACCAACGGGCGCTGGAAAAACTACGACGTTGTACGCGCTTCTGAACATGCTCAACACCGGCTCCGAGAAAATCATCACTATCGAGAATCCGATCGAGTACAAACTCGCCGGCATCATGCAAACCCAAGTCAATCCCGATTCGGGCTACACATTCTCAACCGCGCTTCGATCGCTCTTGCGCCAAGACCCCGACATCATGATGGTAGGAGAAATCCGAGACTACGACACGGCGCAAACAGCGATTCAGGCCGCGCTCACCGGTCACTTGATATTCTCGACGGTCCACACCAACGACGCGCTGGGTACCATCAAGCGCATGGACAACTTAGGCATTTCTGATCAAGACATTTCAGCTTCTTTGAACGTAATTATGGCGCAACGCCTGGTGCGACGCCTCTGTCCGAAATGCAAACAGCTCGACGACTCGGTCACCGATGAGCTCAAACAGAAAATCAACGAAGAAATTGAGCGATCGCCCAACAGTTATGTCGCCCAAGAACTTCGCGGGCAGCCCATCGCGATTTACAAACCAGGTCCCGGCTGCGAGATATGTAACGAGCAGGGCTACAAAGGCCGCATCGCCATCTATGAAATTTTGTTCGTCGACGAAGAAGTCCGACGGCTTATAGCCACAAGCGCACCGCTCGACGAAATCAAAAAATATGCCGTGGAAAAGCTGGGCTTTGTGTCATTAAAACAGGATGGCATTTATCGGTTGCTGAAGGGCGTGACAAGCGTGGATGAAGTGGATAGGGCGGTGGGGTTGGTGTAATAGTGTAGGTTACGATTCTCGAAAAGCCATGTTTCGCCCCTGAAGGCGGTGGAGTCCGGAGGCGTACAATGGCACGCGACTCTGATAACTAATTGAACTATTATGAAAATCATTGCCCGAATTTTCTTGATATACTCAATCGTTGCCCTTATTTTGAGTATTGCCATAACTTTATGGGCTATTCTGGTTGAATTTGGTTTTCTTGGCAGTTGTGGAAGCCCGATCAGCACCTGTGACGCTCCATTTGATTTATTATTCAACGAAGCGAATTGGCTATTCGTATTCAATGTTGTTATTAGTATTCCATTCTTTCTTCTTTTCGGTATTGGGTTGCTCAGAAAAAAAACTCTCCCGTCTCGCACCATTTTCTATGGTATAGCGTTTCAAATCCTATCAATTCTTATACCAAACTCCCTGAAGGTTTTGGCTAAACTAATAAACTAAACTCCTCGAGGCAAAATAGGTTATGAAAAAATGGATGCATATTTTTTTCATTATTGCCCTGCTTTCTTTCTTGATGACTCTCTCTGGGATAATCTTCGGCCATTCATCTTGTGGAAGTCCCCCGCCGTCACTAGATGTTGACTGCCTCTTTCCCTTGCTTTCATCTCTGTTTAGCGGGTTTAGCCTATATTCTACCATTATTAGCGTTGTCCTATCTATCGTAGGTTTCCGTACAATAAAAAAATTCCCAAAAGATACAATTCGGACGGTATATTACTATGGAGTCCTATTTACCTTGTTAAGCTTGTTTATCATGGCAACGCTGAAACTTCTCTAACGTTGATTTTCAGCTAAAAAATGCTACAGTATACACATGGAAAACAGCCAACAATTGCCAGATTTCTTCCGTCCGATCATGTGGTCGTATGATTTGAGCCGCGTGTCGCCTGAAAAAAATATCACAGAAATTATCACAAATACCCTCAACGTTGGCATGTGGGAACATTTGAAGTGGGTAGTCGATTTCTACGGAAAAGAAAGGGTTCAATCCACCATTATAAATATCCCAGAAACCGCTCTGCGTCCTGGCGCCATAGCTTTAGCAAAAGCCCTATTTAACATTGAAACGCTAACCTATGCATCTCGAAGCGATAAAATCAGACAGTCGGTCACTATTTGAAAAACTTTCACGTTTTGAAGGTTTTTACTTGGCTGGCGGAACGGCATTAGCCCTACAAATAGGACATCGAATTTCGATTGACTTTGATTTATTCTCCTCAAAACCGCTCTTGACAGACTTGCTCGCAACTGCAGAAAAAGTGTTTAGCCAATCGATCGCCCCAAGTGTCAATAATGAGAGCGAGCTCACGTTTATTGTAGCTGGAACAAAGGTGACGTTCTTGTATTATCCTTTTCCTATTCTGCTAGAATTAGTACAGACAGAATTTCTACCATTACTGTCAGTCCCAGAAATCGCTGCAACGAAAGCGTACACCGTAGGCCGTCGTGCTTCTCTTAAAGATTACGTCGACTTGTATTTTATCATGAATGAGGGCCATTCCGACCTCAAACAAATTATTGACTTAGCCATTCAAAAATACTCCTCTGCGTTCGATGCAAAGCTATTTCTCGAACAGCTCGTGTACCTGAAAGATGTAGCGACGGAGCCAATTGAATTTATCAAATCGGCTGTTATCTCTCAAGACATCGAGCTTTATTTCCAAACAAAAATTCGTGAAAGCGGGTTGATCTAGGATGTGGCGGTGGGGTTGACGTGACATTATAAATTAATAGCTGATCTATATATAAACATTGTATAGACTTATACATATGAATACGATAGTCCAAAAGTGGTTATGAAAATTATAGAAACGAATAATACTCTTTTTGAAGTATGAAAATCCTAGCCGGCATCTTTTTCCTGTCATCGGTTATCGGTTCTGCGTTAGTAGCTATTGAAACAATCGGCTCTTATTTCGTCGATAATCTTGCGATTTATCCGTGGTACGAAACCCTTGTCGCTATGTCCATTGCAGTCGGTGTCGCCGCCCTCTTTTTTGCAGTGTTTCTTTTTATTCCAATTGTTGGAGGACTAATAATATCTAAGCGTCCCCCGACAAAACCTCTTTATTGGGGGACGGCATTCATTATCATCGGACTTCTTGTTTTGTTTGTTTGAGCGCTTTTTTTATACAACAAAAAAATCCCCTTACCTGCAGGCAGAACCTAGAGAGTGACGCGGGACTGGCCCGCGGAAAGAATCTACCAAAGGAATGTCCCAGCGGGGCTCGAACAAGCGAGGCGCCGGGATGCACCCACGCTCTATCTTAGACTCCTTGCCTGCCTGCAGGTGAGAGGATCTTGTGCTACAATACTAATAGCAACAATAGAACACCCGCCTGTAAGAACAGTGCGGGGCCTCATATAGCTATCTCTCAGATCAGTTGTGTGGATTGGTATAGTGCCAATCACCATCTATCCTAATATGATGGTATTATAGCAAATAATCCTGAAATGTCAAGTAAATCTGTAGTGTCCCAATTGAATAAAGCAGTTCCGTCGTTTGATATGGCGCTTCGTCCGCAAACTTTGGACGAGTACGTTGGCCAACCCCAGATCAAGCAGAACCTTTCTATTGCGCTGCGCGCGGCTAAGCAACGACATGAACCGCTGGAACACGTGTTGCTATACGGCCCGCCGGGCCTCGGCAAAACATCGCTTGCATATGTTATTGCGCACGAAATGGGCGGAAACCTAAAAATCACCTCGGGTCCTGCGCTCGAGCGGGCGGGGGACTTAGCGGCGCTGCTGACCAACCTGCAAGCAGGCGACATCCTGTTTATCGACGAAATTCACCGACTCAACAAGACTATTGAAGAGGTATTTTATTCCGCGCTCGAAGAATTCACCCTGGATATTATTATCGGCAAAGGCCCGTCCGCTCAAACGCTAAAACTCGACCTCGCGCCATTTACGCTGATCGGTGCAACCACGCGCGCTGCCATGTTGTCGTCGCCGCTACGAGGCCGCTTCGGCATGCATTATCACCTTGATTTTTATAGCGAAGACGAGTTGGCACAGATTATTAAACGATCGGCAACGCTATTGCAAGTCGCTGTCGAGCCGCCTGCTATACAGGAACTTTCCCGTCGTGCTCGATTTACCCCCCGCATCGCAAACCGCCTCTTAAAGCGCGCCCGCGACGTCGCACAAGTCGAGGCAGACGGCACTATATCGCTCGATATCGCGCGCCGCACACTTGAACTGCTGGGCATCGACGATCTTGGTCTCGAGGCCCAAGACCGCCAAATCCTCCGCATCATTATCGAAACATTTGACGGTGGGCCAGTGGGCATTAAATCACTCTCGTCGCATACAGCCGAGGATATCCAAACCATCGAAGACATGTATGAGCCATTTCTGCTCCAGCGCGGGCTCCTTACGCGAACCCCAAAAGGCCGCAGTGTGACCAAGCGCGCCTATGATCACCTCGGCAGTTCGCTCGACCACTCAAACCTCGACCGCCGTAATCCTCTTATGTAACTCTATGTTCGCCATTGGACTGGTTGTGTACTTCCTCTTTCTCCTGATATTCCTCGCCGGTGTTGGCCTCGTGATCTATCACCTATACCGCTTTGGCCTCATTATCGAACACCAGCGCAATACAATTATCGTTGTCGTTATTATCATTATCGCAGCAGTCGCTATTGTAATATCGTCTGCATTATTCGCCGCAGTGCCATGGAATTCATGGAACCTTGGGGGTTCCGACAATATCGAGTTTAACCCTTACCCATTATGATCCCCCTCCCAGCCGATGAACCAATTATTATAAAAGCCCGCAGACACTGGATTATGCCGGCGTCGCAAATTGCTGTTACGGTATTATTGCTCCTCGTCGTATGGAGCGCAGCGATTGGGTTTGTTGTAATAGCTGATCTTCGGCCGTTCTTCCGAGACCTAATATTGTGGGGCGCCTCATTGCTCACATTATTGATCGTGTTGCAATATTTTATCGCGTTCATGAATTACTATTTGGATGTGTGGGTCGTCACCACAAAGCGTGTTTTAGAAATAGAGCAGCATGGCCTATTTAATCGTGAATATTCCGAGTTTACACTGGATCGGGTGCAAGACGTCTCGATCGAAACCAAGGGCATGTTATCGACATTTTTGAAATTCGCCGACATCCATATCCAAACAGCAGGCACAAACCGCGACTTTTACTTCCGCCAAGTCCCTCACGCAGACCAAGCCAAAGACGCCATTCTTCAAGAGTGCGACCACTATATGTGTAGCTTGCGCGGCGAGCCGGATCGGCACCATGATGATGTGCCGCGGAGCGGTCTATAAAAACGATAAATGAGGTATTGACTTTCGTATTTAGTTGGTATAAACTGTACATATATGTACAGAAAACAAAAACGACGCATGCGCAATGATAGCCGTTTTGCGACATTGGCGCGCATCGGCGAAATGGCGTTTCATTCGAACGATCTTGCTAATGCATGGGGTATTACAAATACAAATACCTTGCACACCACGCTCAAACGCTATTACAAGCGCGGACTGCTCTATCGTGCCTATAACGGTTTTTACACGCTCAAACCAATCGCATCAATTAACCCGCTCTATCTCGGACTAAAGGCGCTCCATTCATATGGCTATATTAGCACGGAGACGGTGCTGGGCAACACGGGTATTATGCAGCAGGGTATAGCGTATAATACGTTGGTTGGCTCGGTCTCGAAAACATTTCACGTTGGCCAAAATCAATACAGGGTTCGCAAATTGGCAGATCGCTACCTTTTCAATGACGTTGGTATCGAAACCAAGGACGGCATCCGCATGGCAACACCCGAGCGTGCCATTGCCGACCTGCTCTATTTTAATCCCCGTGTCTATTTTGACGGGCCTATCAATTGGCCACGCGTCAAAGCAATCCAAAAAACGCTTGGGTACCCATTTACACCAAAACGTTATACTACGCCATCATGATCATCCCCGCGCCACAAGACGCGCTCCATAAGGCATGGATGTACCGGCTTTTGTCAGCTATCTACGACGAACCAGTGCTCGCCACATTATTATATTTCAAGGGCGGCACCTGTGCTGCAATGCTTGGCTGGCTGGATCGTTTCTCTATTGATCTAGATTTTGATTTCGTGGGTTCTAAAAGCGAACTACCCGAAGCCCGCGCGGCGCTTGAGCGCATATTTTCTCATTTAGGCTTGACGGTGAAAGACTACAGCAAGCGAGGTTTACAATATTTTCTCAAATACCCAGGCAAACTAGAATTCCGTAACACGCTCAAAATAGACGTGACATTTCCGCCTCCTGCAAGCAATCAGTACGATACAGTTCAGTGCAGCGAAATTGACCGTGTTATAACAGCTCAAACAAGGGAAACAATGTTTGCCAATAAACTTGTGGCATTAATGGACCGCCATACAAAAACCGGTGGCATTGCAGGTCGCGAGATCACACAATTACAGACACCATTATTTCCCAAGACCTCAACCCATTACTTCCGCCTGCGACATTCCAGTCCATCCGAAAAACACTAAGGTCGGAAACCCTTGCGCTGCTACGCGACCTTATTCGCAGCCTATAGAGAAAATTTTAACCTTCGAAATATATAATGGAACGCCTCGAAGACGCAGTGTAATTTTCGTTACTCTTATCCACAGTCATTCTTGACAAGCCCCCCCCCAAGCTAAAATAAGGGTATAATAAATAATTGCCTTTTTATGCCATTTCAAGAAGGACAAAGTCCTAGACAGGAAAGTAAAACGGGTCTTACGCCCGAAGAATTAGAAGAGTATAAACAACTTACCCACGAACTTGCTGACGACGTTTCCGCAATGGAGTACGTGCTTGTTGAAGGCAAAAAGGCTGACGTTGATACTCGCCTGGCGAAACTCTCTTTAGAAGAGTGGTCCACAAAACAGAGACGACTTGAGGATCTCAAGGCAAAAATGCCTCACGAAGAAACTATGCTCGAGATGTTTTTGAAGAAGAAAGAGGGGTCGGATGGAACAGAGTAGACCAATTCCACCTGAACTTCTTCTTAATAAATCGTTTTCCTTTTCGGAGGATAACGCTATTTTAAGTTTTAGTCCTATGCCTCGCATAATTTCTAACAAAACACTGGATTTTTCTCAAAAATAAGGTATAAATGAAACGATAGTTGTCTTTATTTAGCCGCGCATGGCTCGCCACAATAAATTCACCAACATCAAACACCGCAAAGAGGCGCAAGATAAAAAGCGTGGCAAAGCCTTTGCTAAGATAGCGCGAGATATTCGCAATGCCGCCAGACACAATCAAGACCCATCCAGCAATCCGCTCCTTCGCACTATGATCGAAAAGGCGCGCGAAGCAAATATGCCCAAGGAAAATGTTGAGCGCGCGCTGGCAAAAGCAGCCGGAAAAACATCGGGCCAGTTTCAATCATTTACCTTTGGCGCTTTTGGCCCTGGCGGCATCGGCATAATCATCGAAGGATCAACCGACAATCACAATCGAACATTGGCTGAAATTAGACATACGCTTGCTATCCATGGCGGCAACCTCGCAGACCTACACGCCGTAAACTGGATGTTTGCCGTCGAACAACGCGGCAGCGAGCGGATCTGGGAACCAGCACAAAAAATGCCAGTGCCGGCTGGATCTCTTACTCAATGGCAGGAATTACTGGATCAGCTTGAGGAATCAGATGACGTTGATGCGGTATTCCATACAGCGGCATGAAAAACGGCAACCGCATGAAGCGCGCTGACAGCATGATCGTGTTAGGCGTTGACCCCGGGATTGCACGATGCGGCTATGGCATCATTGAGCATAGCGTCTCGCCGGTCAAATTACGCTACATCGAATGTGGGGTGATTGAAACCCCTGCCGGTACCGAGCCCGAACAACGCTTACTCGCAATTGCACGAAAACTTGAACAGTTACTAGACGCGTACCAACCAAACGAAGTCGCCATGGAAAAAGTGTTCTTCTTTAAGAATCAGAAAACGATTATTGTCACCGGTCAGGCGCAAGGGGCAATTATGCTTACATTAGCGCGTCGCGGTTATCCGATATATCAATACACGCCACTACAGGTAAAGCAGGCGCTCACTACGTATGGGCGAGCGAGTAAAGAGCAAGTACAGGATGTGGTGATGCGGCTACTACGCTTATCGGCGCGACCGAAGCCAGACGATGCCGCCGACGCCCTGGCAATTGCGATCACCCACGCACATACAAATAAAACGATGAGTTGCAGGCGTTCATAACATCATAAACACACGTATGCACCCACTCCTCCAAGCAATGATCGACGCAGGTATCTCGCATGACACGTTGGTATTTTTGCTTTCAGTGCCGCTTGTTGCCACCATATTTGCCTTTTCTCGACAAGTGATCGGCTTGCGCAGCTTTGGCTTGTATGTGCCGCTTTTATTGACATACGTTTTACTTACCATTGGCCTTGGCCCCGGTTTACTCAGTAGTTCTCGCATTGTTTTATCTTGGCTCTCAAGTTGCATTGTATAAAGAAATTAATTTTTCCATTCTATCGATTCTTATTATTATTTTCCTTGTAGAGGAGTTTGTTTCGATACAAATAAAACAAAGCGCTCGTACGGCGTTCTGGTTGACCGTTGAAACTCTTGTGCTCGTCATCGCCGCGTTTTACCTTATTGAATGGCCTGTTCTTCAGTCCTATCTACTCTCACACCCCTCGGTCATCATTGTCGGCTCGCTCGTGATCAACTTGTTACTAGCTCGCTGGAGCGGCCTGCGACTTACTGAAATGTGGAAATTCCGCGCAATTTTCAAAAAGCCCAAAACATGATCACATCATCAGTATGAACCTTTTACGCTACATTGTCGGCGGGAGCGACGTATTGGGCATGAATGCCCGCAATTTGAACTATATCAGCGCGGGGGATAACCGCGAAATACGCCGCACCATTGATCATAAATTGCTTACCAAACGTGCGCTCCGCAAGGCCGGCCTGCCTGTTGCAGCGACCTATGGCATTATCAGCTCGTTCCACTCGCTGCATGATTTCGACTGGGCAGCGCTGCCAAACAGCTTTGTGGTGAAGCCGAACCTGGGCCTGGGGGGGCGGGGGATTATCGTGGTCTACGGCAAGCAAAAGGGAAGTTCGAATATCTGGATCAAGGCAGACCACGAGCCCATTGATGTAGCTATGTTGAAAACGCATGTCGGCAATATTATCGAGGGCAACTTTTCGCTCGGCTCGCAGCCTGATAAAGCATTCTTCGAGGAACGCGTAAAGATTCACCCAGACCTTAAGCCATATGTATATCGTGGCGTGCCCGATGTCCGCGTCATTATCTACAATGGCGTGCCGGTAATGGCGATGCTGCGACTGCCCACCAAGAAATCACAAGGTAAGGCAAACCTCGAACAGGGAGCTGTTGGCGCTGGCATCGATATGTCTACGGGCATTACCACATCCGGTATTATTGGAAAGGGCAAAATTATCATCGAGCTGCCAGAAACACGGCTGAAAGTCGCGGGCATTGTGATTCCGGGTTGGCACGAAGTGTTATCCCTTGCGGTGCAAGCGCAGCGCGCTATTGGCATTTCGTTTGTTGGAGTTGATATCGCCATAGACAAAGATACGGGACCCAAGATCCTCGAGCTCAACGTTCGCCCTGGCCTCAAAGTTCAACTCGCAAATCTCGCACCACTGCGCATCCGGCTCGAGCAGGTGAAAGTCAAAAAAGACACGCAGGTAGAGCAAGCAGTTGCCATCGGCCAAAGCTTATTCGGCAAAACCACAAACAAAGAAGTTGACACCCATTCCGGCAGAACCCTCATCGGCATTGTTGAGCCGGTAAAGCTGTTATACGGCAAAAAGGACCTCAAGGAGTTTCCGGTTATGGCAAAGGTAGATACCGGAGCTATGAGCTCGTCGATAGATCGCGGACTAGCGATAAAGCTGGGCATTGATGTAAAATCCGCAAAGACAAAGTTCGTGCGTAGCGCGATGGGGCGCGAACAGCGATCATACATTGAGCTTATGTTCAAGCTCCGCGGCGAAAAAGTTAAAGCAATGGTGAGTTTGGCAGACCGCTCAAAACTGGCCTACAAATTTTTAATCGGCCGCCGCGACCTCAAAAAATTCTTGATAGATCCGCAAGTGAAGAGGAAGAGGGGAGTGTGAATGAGAGTAATTTTGTTCTATATTACTTCTTGTTGGGCTTGACATGTAGTTATCATTATATATACTTATTACGTAATCACGTAATTTACGTTAATGCCTCCTGTGCAACTACAAAAAAATATAAAACCTGGGTCGCTTATCAAGCTTATTCGTCATGGTCAGGTGACTCTGCCTGCCAAGTTTCGCGACGCCTTACAACTTAAGGAGGGTGACTATTTAGAAGCAGTCATGCAAGGAAGCGGCATGATGTTGAAACCTACTATGATAATGGGTCGAAATCAGGCTATTAAGGGCCTCCACCAACTCCTAGACGAAGTCCAATCGCACAATACAGAATTCACCCAAGTAGAAGTTGCCCGCGATGTTCAAGCGGCCGTTCGCACGACAAAAAATAAAAAGCTGTAAGTCATCATACGGGCTGTCCTTGATACAAATACCTTAGTTAGTGGCCTTATCAAGCGCGGTCGGAGCGGCATCCCTGATCAAATTTTATGTAGAGTGGGCGATTTTAATGTATGCTTGTCCGAAGATATTCTCAAAGAAACCGATCGCGTGCTTCACTATGGCCGCCTTTTTCATAAATACCATTTGACCGATGAAGTTATTGAGGCATACCTGCTATACCTACGCCATCTTTCGATAATCATTACAAACCCTCCGCTTGTACGGGTGGTTAAAGCCGACCCAAAGGACAACATCATTTTGGCGTGTGCACTCGCCGCGAAAGCTGATTATCTCGTTAGTGGCGACTTCCACTCCTTAGGTCTTAGTACTATCGCGGTATCACAAAGATTTTTCCATCAGAGTTTCTTAGGATTATTCTTCAAGGAAATAAATGAAAGGGCCTTGCTTCATAGCGCCGAGCAAGGCCTTTTCCCATGGCCAATTCATTAGATCTGCTTCAAAAATTCAGCCGCTGTTATGATTTTTGTTTTTTTATATTTCTTCAGTGGCAATATGTGGCGCTTATCCCCAGATACTATAAGGTGGGCTCTTAATTAACTTTTCTATGGATTCCCTTTCCCAGTCGAATTTTTTTGCCAGAATTCGAGACAATTCTAGTAATATTGCGCTCGTAATAAAAAGCTCGAACCTCCCCTCGCGAGCAAACTCAAGGCACAGTCGTGGTGGGCCGCCGAAGACGACAGCTGATATAATAATATTCGTATCAAAAACTACTCGTTGTTTATCGGCCATGAATAATTCTATCTATGTCGTCCTCACTCGTTATTCCAAACTTAATGGCTGTATTACGGCCTTTATTATAGATCTGTTGCCATCGCCCCTCGTCCGCACTACTTTTTATTAAAGATGCAATAAAAGCGCTGCGCGATAAACCGCGTGATTTTCTTGATTGATCGAGTAAACTTGCCAACTGTGAGGTCAGCGATATGGAAACGACTTGTGTGCTTCGTATAATGTTTGTCATACAGTGTCATACTAACACCCCAAGGTACGGTTGTCAACAATTTTGGTGGTCAAAATTCCATTTTGAGTACAAAAGTGGAAGTAGTTGCGAGGATTCATTCCAGTAACTCCAACATCTCCTTCACCGCCCTCACTGCCTTTTCCGCATATGCCTCTAAGCGTTCATCAATTTGTTTATCCAAGATTTCCGGACCAAGAATTCCGACTCCGACGGGTTTCATAAAATCGAGTTGTAGCTGCAAAATCAATGGAATGACTGACTGGGCCATTACAAGCCCGTGTTTTGTTTCGCCTCGCTCGATAATGCCAAGCACCACAGCTCCTGCAATATGCGGTGACGCCAAAACACGCTTCAAGGCAAGTGGTTTTTCCATCGACCCCGGAACCCAGACTTCCTGTGCAATATGAAGCCCCAGCTCTTTCGCAACGCGCCTTGCTTTTTTTAACATGCGCTCAACCCGCTTCTTGTGAAACGAGCCGAGAATGAGGGCGATGTTGGGGGTCATAGAATATAGTTTTACTTCACTCTACTTGTCCTTTCCTTAAACAGTAGAATTTTCTACTACAATCCGCCCAAAGTAGTGTTTGCCCTTCTGAACAATCATTCCGTCGCTAACCTTAATCCTCTCACTAGGATCACCAACCACCTTTCCATTAATCTTAAGCCCGCCCTGCTGAATGACCATTTTTGCCTCCGTCCTTGACTTGACCGTTCCAGACGCCATTAAAATTTCTAAACCAGTCAAAACCGTATCTGAAATGGTTATGGCATCAGACACATTGATTAACAAATCCCCTCTTTTCTCACTAAACGTCCTCACAAACCCCTCGCGGGCTTTCATTGCTTCCTCTTCGCCATAATACCGTCGCACCACGCACTCCGCTAAGCGCAGCTTTGTGTCGCGTGGGTTTTTCTCTGCCAGCGCGCTCCCAATTTCTTCTTCGCTGGCATCAGTTGCCAACACAAAGTATTCCTGCATGATTGCGTCGTCTAGGGCCATAATTTTCCCAAACATCTGTGTCGGCGATTCACCAAGCGCAATGGTATTGCCCGAGCTCTTGCTCATCTTTTTTCCATCTGTTCCCAGTAGCATTTTGCATACCAATATAGATTGCGGCGCTTGCCCGAACGCCTCTTGTATGACGCGCCCCGCGCCAAGATTAAATAACTGGTCAGTGCCGCCGAGCTCAACATCTGCTTCAATCGCAACCGAATCATAGCCCTGCATAATAGGGTAGAGAAGTTCGTCCAGGCCAATCGGCTGTTCTGCCTTATAGCGATCGGCAAAGTTCCGCCGCGCAAGCATTTGATTCACCGTAAATAAACGAGTCAAACGAATAATATCGTCAAACGTGAGTTTCTCCAGCCACTCGCTGTTATAACGAAACTCAACTTTATCAAGGTCGAGCACTTTCCCAACCTGCTCTCGATACTGCGCAACGTTGGCTTCTATTTGTTCCAGTGTTAACACGGGCCGCCGTCCTGTCTTGTCTGATGGGTCGCCGATTCGCGCCGTAAAATCGCCAATAATGAGCACAATCTGGTGTCCTAAGTCCTGAAATTCCCGCAACTTCCATAAAATCACCGAATGCCCTAAGTGGATCATTGGGCCAGTTGGATCAATGCCCAGCTTGACTCGTAGCCGTTTGCCGCTGGCTAATTGGGTTGCCAGCGCATCTTCAGGGGACAATGTCTCAACATTGCGAGTAAGTAGTTTTTCGATTAGCTCGTCTGTCATATCTGTAAGCGTACCAAATTCGCCGTATTGTGTAAATCAAATTGAAATAACTGTGTTGACTTTCACTATTAGCGTATTAAAATGCTATTATGGCTAACATAACAAACCGTGCTCCTGTGGTTAAGATACGCACTAACCGACAGGTCACTATTCCAAAAATTATCTTTGAAGAACTCGGCCTCAATGAAGGAGATTTTGTTGAGGTGACGATTCTCAATGATGCCGCTCTTATCAAGCCAAAGAAACTTGTTGATAGAGACTTGAGTGAGGCGCTAAGTGATCTAAAAGCTGGGAGGGTAATTGGCCCTTTTTCTACAGCCGAAGCGGCAATAAAAGCACTTAATAGTTAACTGCTATGGATGTTGTCTTTACCGACAAGTTCAAGAAGCAGTACCGTGCGGCTCCTCGGGTAAAACAACTTTTATTCAATAAGCAGCTGTTGTTCCTCATTACTAATCTGCGACATCCGTCGCTTCGCGCAAAAATATATGATGACAGGGGGCGCATCTGGCAAGCGCGCGTAGATAAATCGTGGCGCTTCCTTTTTTATATCGAAGGCAGCTGTTATTATATGCTTACTATTGGTCCTCACCCGAAATGATGAAACAGCTTAAACGAATCATCCGCTTCCTTTTCAAGCTCGGCCTCGTAGCCGTGCTTTTTGGGGTGCTTTTTGGCATTGGTATATTCGTCTATTTCGCGAAAGATCTCCCAGATCCTGACGTTGCCATAACCCAAGGACCAACCGAGTCAACTAAAATCTATGATCGCACCGGCACGGCGCTCCTCTATGAAATCGCAGGAGAGCAACGCCGAACCGTGATTCCATACGACCAGGTTCCGCAAGACCTCAAAGATGCCACAGTTGCCATCGAAGACAAAGATTTTTATACGCATTATGGTTTCGACTTACGCGGCATTGCACGGGCAGTGCTCGTTAATATACGCGGCGGCAGCGTTTCTCAAGGCGGCTCGACAATCACGCAACAATATATCAAAAAAGCATTATTGTCAGACGAGCGCACATTCACCCGAAAAATCAAAGAGGTTATTCTCGCCATTTTATTGGAGCGCCGGTACAGCAAAGATGAAATATTGGGCTTTTATCTCAACCAAATTCCCTATGGTTCAAACGCATACGGGATAGAATCGGCGTCACAAACATTTTTTGCCAAACCAGCCGTCGACCTTTCACTTGTTGAGGCGGCCACGCTCGCCGCGCTTCCACAAGCCCCTTCATATTTATCGCCGTATGGGTCACACCCCGAAGACTTGGCCGATCGCCGCGAGTTGGTGCTCACAAGAATGCGCGAACAGGGATATATCAATGCAGAAGAGCTCGCCGCCGCGCTGACGACCAATGTCTCGTTCGCTAAACGACGAACCGGTATTAAAGCGCCTCATTTCGTCATGTATGTTATCGAACAACTTGAGCAAAAATTCGGGAAAGACGCGCTTGAAACCGGCGGCTATACCGTGATCACAACGCTCAATTATGACTTACAGCAGCGCGCCGAGCAGATCGTGGCAAATCAAGCAGAACTAAATGAAAAGAATTACAATGCGGGTAATGCCGCGCTCGTATCGCTCGACACGCATACCGGAGAAATTATCGCCATGGTGGGATCGCGCGACTTCGACGACATTGAACATGATGGCCAGGTCAATGTTACTATCCGACCCCGCCAACCCGGGTCATCATTTAAGCCGTTTGCCTACGCCACTGCATTCGCCAAGGGCTATTCACCAGATACGATGCTCTTCGATCTCGAAACGGTATTTCCCGGCGGCCCCGAGGGGCCCTATGCGCCGCCAAACTATACCGGTACATTTAGCGGCCCCGTGACAATGCGCCAGGCACTTGCGCGATCGCTTAATATCCCGGCGGTCAAAACGCTTTATCTTGCCGGCATCGACGACACCATAAAAACCGCTGAATCACTCGGCATCACTACGCTCACCGATCGGTCGCGCTTCGGCCTTGCGCTTGTGCTCGGCGCCGGCGAGGTAAAGCCGCTAGAAATGGCTGCAGCATACGGCGCATTCGCGACAGAAGGAACGCGAGTAACGCCAGTACCAATACTTTCAATCACCAACAAAACAGACAAGGCCATCGAATGGGATCAACGAGTCCAACGGGCTGATACTACTTCCAATAGTCGCGCTCTTCAAAAATCTAACATGGCGCTCAATCCTGAAATCGCGCGCCAAATTAACAGCATTCTTTCGGACAACGAAGCTCGTTCAGTAGTATTTGGCCGCAATAATCGCTTGGTTATCCCTGGGTATAGTGTTGCGGCGAAAACTGGTACCACGAATGATTTCCACGACGCATGGACCATTGGGTACTCGCCCTCAATCGTCACGGCAGTATGGGTCGGGAATAATAACAACGAGGAGATGCGAAAGGGGGCTGATGGGTCTGTGGTTGCCGCGCCGATCTGGAACGCATTTATGGTCGAAGCGCTGCGCTCCCTAGAAAACGCAGCAACTGAATCATTTACCCCGCCGCAACCAGTCGTTACCAATAAGTCTGTTCTCGATGGGAATTTTGCCACCGAACGCATCGTCAACATCGACACTGTGACTGGCAAGCTTGCCACCGAATTTACCCCACCAGACCTTATTGAACAACGTTCGTATCGCGAGGTGCATTCAATTTTGCACTACGTACAAAAAGATAATCCACGAGGACCGATTCCAACACCAGACGAGCGAGACCCAGAATACGAAAAGTGGGAAGCGCCTGTACGGGAATGGGTTGCACAACAGTCAGTAAGCGAGGGATATAATCAACTACCGCCAACAGAAGTGGACGACATTCATACGTCGACCAACCGCCCAACGATCAGAATCACGAGCCCAAACGATGGAGCATCGGTAAAAAGCGATGCCGTGGATATCCACGTTGTTGCCAATTCTTCATTCGACATTCAACAAGTTGATTTTTTTCTCGACAATGAGTTTATTGGGACCGATAAGCGATTCCCCTATGAAATAACTGCAACGATTCCACGGAACGGATCGCCACACGATTTTGTAATTACGGCGAAAGTATTTGATGATGCGCTCAACCAAGCCAGCGATTCTATTTCAATCACAACAGGAGATTCACCAATTAAGCCGCGTGAAACGAGCGACTCGCTTACCGTCACCATAGATGATATCATCGAGTCAGCTCCTCCGTATCGTATTTCATTTGAACTCACAGGAGAAACCCAAAAAGCAAGTGCAGCGATCTATTACGCGCCCATAGACAACCCCGATCAATGGAAAGAAATTAAGGCATATGCGTCCATATCAGAGGGTCGCTATTCATTCCGTTGGCGTACCGCGCCGAACGAGCCCGGTAAATACGCCCTATTTGTACTTATAGAAGACGTCGATGGGACAGTCATTAAAAGCCCAACAACGCCCTTCGCGGTTTCCCAAAAGCGCTAAACAATTCGCACTAATATCTGCGTCACTATTACCCGCCCCGCTCGCCGGTTTATCTTTGTTATCAGTTCTTGTGCGCGTAGCCGTATATCCTGCGCCACGTAAGCATTCGGCGCCAACACGCCGGCTTGGCGCGTTTTACTCGCCACAAACTGCAATTTCACCGTGTCATATCCCTCACCATGAAGAACCTCGGCAACAATTGTCTCTCCGGCCGAAAGCGCTTTTGTATTATTTGAACCCTCCGACGACAATATTGAGCGAGCTCGCTTCGCCAATAAACTATTGAGATCCTGCATATCACTCCTTTATGGGCATTACTACATAGATAAAGTCCTTGGCTTCTTTTGCGCGAATCAAGAGTTTTTTAAACTGCTTATCAAAACGGAATATCGCTGTGTTCCCCTCGATATTTGCCAGTCCGTCGAGTAAGAATCGATAATTAAACACTGCCTTTAAGTCCTCTCCCTGAGCTTTAACGGGTACCACAACCGTTGTCTCTCCCATCGCAGATGATCCTGCTTGTAGTGTGAGTTGCTGTTGTTTTACTGAAATATCACACTTTACATCATTTGTTTTTGGACTAAAAAGGCTCGCTAATTTAATTTTTTCCACAATCGTCGGCTTTGGTATTACACACTCAAGTCCAAATTCCTGCGGAACCACTTTTTTGTAATCCGGATACACTCCCTCTATTAACCGCGACACGACATGAATATCGCCCATATCGAATAGCGCCTGGCTCTGTTCAACCGATAATACAAGCTCCTCGCCCTGATATTCCATAAGCCGAATAAGTTCTTGTACCGCCTTAAGAGGGATTATCATTTTAATCGGGTCGTCCTTTTTTGTAAGCGGCGATTGGAGCTTTATCTTTTTCTCCCCAAGGCGAAAACTATCTGTTCCAACCAAACATAGTTGATCTTCTTCAATAATAATATATGCCCCTGATATTTCAGGTCGCGCCTCTGAGATAACAATGATATTGGAAAGTTGCGCCAGACCCTTGCGGACTTCTTGCGCCGGCAATGAAAATGTTTTTTTACTCGATACTTTAGGGATTACCGGAAAATCATCTACCGTAATACCTTTCACAAATCCTTCATACGACTCCGTTTTAATTACTAAGCCCATATCCTTTGACTCAATCGCGATTTTTTCAGCATCCAGTCCTGATACAATTTGATTCATGAGTTGCGCCGGCACGAGAACCGCCCCATCTTTCTCTATTTTCCCTTGTGCCCACACCTGAATGGCGATCTCGAGGTTTGTTGTAGAAAAACAAATCTTTTTATTTTTTACTTCAACAAGCATATACTCAAGCACAGGTAGGGAAAAATTTTTCGTCGTTATACGAGATACTGCTATGAGAGCTTTTTGAAGACGATTTTTGAATATAATAAATTTCATATAATATAGTTGTTGTTGTAGGGGGTGTGGATATGGGGATAAGAGACGATTTCCTACGACCAACAAGCTCACCCTTTCAGCATACTACCTTTCATAAGCCATGTACAATGGGTGGAAAAGAATCGAACGCCGTGGGGCGAAAATCTATACCCCACTAACCCACATAATAATACGCTGATTCTGAACACATTTATGACCGACTTGCCCACAGCCCTATCAACAACTTTATCCACGCTTAGTAGTTATATATCCGGTCAGTGATCATATCAAGTTTCTCCTTAAATTCTTGGCTTGTCTTAAGTTTACGTTCAATTTTATCAACTGCATACATAACGGTAGTATGGTCTCTGCCGCCGAGGCGTCGGCCGATTTCAGGGAATGACTGTTGTAGTTTGGTGCGGAGCAGGTACATAATGAGCTGCCGCGGCATTGCAATTTCCTTGCGGCGATTTTTTCGAAGCAGGTCTTCTTTATTGATGTCGAAGTGCAACGCCACGGCATCAATAATTTTTTGTGGATTGATGCTCTTCTGTGTATTTGAGGAAAATTCCGCGACCACCTCTTCGATTTTTTCCTTTGAGAGTTCGCCACCAAGTTCGTTTAATGCAACAAGGCGATTCAAGGCACCCTCAAGCTCGCGGATATTTTGGGTAATTTTTGTGGCAATAAGATCGATTATAGTGCCGTCGAGCAAAACATCAAATTCCTCGCATTTCTGCCGTAGAATGGCGACGCGCGTTTCATAATCAGGGGCGCCAATATCAACAGGCATGCCGCCTTCGAAACGCGAGCGCAAACGGCCCTCAAGCGTAGGAATGGATTTTGGTGGGCGATCCGAGCTCAAAACGATCTGTTTGCCGGACTGATATAAGTGGTTGAAGGTATGGAAAAATTCTTCCTGGGTTTTTTCTTTGCCGGCAATAAACTGCACATCATCGATAATCAAAAGATCTACCTGTCGGTAGAACTGTTGAAAAGCATCCGTGGTTTGAGAGCGAATCGCATTCACCAAGTCTGACGTAAATTTTTCTGAGCTTATATAGAGAACCTTTGCATTTTTATTGTGTTCGAGTAGCCGGTTGCCAATGGATTGTAATAGGTGTGTTTTGCCAAGGCCGACGCCGCCGTAGACAAAGAGGGGATTATACCGGGTGCCGGGGCTATTGGCGACGCTTTGAGCAGCTGCGTGCGCCAACTCATTAAACGGACCGACGATGAAATTTTCAAAGCGGTATCGGGGATTAATGCCTGAA